>LNFM01000094.1_pt1 | contig 206100 bp, 214 predicted proteins | sample 596031 | NCBI WGS metagenome assembly LNFM01 (sample SAMN04254537, study PRJNA301005) | activated carbon metagenome | isolation source: dual media filters at the Ann Arbor, Michigan drinking water treatment plant | place: USA: Ann Arbor
CTAAAATTGAAGCTGACGTTTGATTATTCACCGCAAGGGGTGCCATAGCGACTGTCAGCACCGGAGCTGTAGAGTCTTTTCGAAAAATTCTTACAGTCTCGCCGATCATTCCAGAAACGGTTTCAACTACGATTCGCACGCGGTGCTCTCCGTCAACAAGTTGATTCAAAACTAACGACCTGCTGGAGCAATCAACCACTGGCATTTGATTGAGCTGACACGTAATACTTCTAACTTCAGAGTCTTGCACATTAGCCAATCGGAAAGCTAATGTGTGGGTGGGAGTGTTGATCAGAGTTGGAGTTGTGCTTTCAAAAGTGACAGAAGGCATTTGCAAAACTGACTGTGATGCAAGGTCTGCGGTTTCGGTATTGACTTGAAACTGAGAACCACAATTTTGAAAGGAAAAAAGAACGAAAAACGAGAAGAACCAAAACAAAACAATACGAGCCCCGAACCTTTTAGAAAAAGTCACACCCATGGATTCCCCCAAGTCTTAATTTTGTGCCGGATAACATGACGAATCAAGCTCACATCTCAATTTGGTACAGCTGTAAAACAAGAAAGTGTTTTCTACTGGAAAACTTGCCTCGGGTTAGGACTAATGACTTGTCAGCGTAGCCTCATAGATTCGAATGACTTCAGATATTTGAGCATTCTTTTTAAAACGTTTTTTAAAATCCAACCAAAAATTTTTAAATTCGGGGCTTGTTTTAAATAGTCTTTGGAAATCCTGAAGTTGATGCTTTTGAATTGTCATCCAATCGGCCTTCGCTTTTTCATAAACAAGAGGATTGGTCTTTGGCATCGTAGCTCTTGGTTGATCTATGAAATAGGTCAGTAGAGTTCGTAAGTGCATATCATCGATGGCAACTGAATGGGAATCCTCGTGATCAATTCTATATAGTAAATCTTCGTAATTATCTTTTAGAACTTGCGAGTAGTTTTGGTCTAAAAAAATGTCATCAATGAACCCAATCACTTCCAATCTTCTTTTATAAAAAGCAGGAATTTCTTCAGCGCTAAGATAAAGAATCTCTGCCACATCTGCACTCGAAGAGCGCCCCGCATGAGCACTCCAATCATGAATCAAAAATTGATAAGGCGACATGTCTCCACCGTCTGCAAATTCTGATCTTACTGTAATTCCCACCGAATAAAAAAATGCATTACGAGAGCGTACTAAATCAAGTTTCTCGCTCATACCCATCACTGGCAGCAGGTAGCCAAACCGGGGGTGGCTTTTTAAAAAATTTTCGTTAAAGGGATTTTTCATCGAATTTTGCCGAGCGATATCATCTTCTAAAAAAAGAGTGCCGAACTGGGGATCGATGGTCATGACCATGCTGTGCCAAAGACTCAAAACCAGTAAGTCATCGTAGCGATAAGAATCATTGATCGTTCGGTCGGCGTGATCAATGGCTTTCTTGGCAAATTCAAGTAAACTATTTTTGGTATTCTTTTGAGTTAAAATCTGAAGCCGATCGGTAAGATTGTTTTTCATCTGCAGCACCTGTGAGCTCATCACACCTTCAGTACTAAACCCAAAGGGTCGATTTGGATCTCGAATTTCTTGTGCCCGGTGCCTTTGATAAAGCACATTATGCGCTAAAAACGGATCCATACTGATTTCTTGGTAAGCGTAGGATTTTTTGGTTGAAACAACTGCTGTGCATTTAATTGGCTGTTCAGCGCCACTCAATTGACCAAAAAATTGACACACAATCAATGCGATTGCTGCTAGATTTAAGTTTAAAAGCTTCTTGGTCATCATGCTTTGGGGTTAGCAATTTTGATGACTAAAAAATCACAAATGGACCTTCTTGTCAGCACTCGGACGACATGCTATTTGATGTCATGCATTTTGAGAGTCAAAATAGAATTTTCATCTTAGGCAATAGCGGCTCTGGAAAAACCTGGTTGGCCAATGCTCTAAATGCCCATTTAGATGTTAAAATAATTTCCTTAGACGAAGTTTGCTGGGAACCCGGTGGGTACTACAAACGTCGATCACAAGATGCCATTGAGTCTGATCTTAAAAGAATTTCACATGATGCAAACTGGATCACCGAGGGTGTTTACGGAGATCTTGCCGAGCTTCTATTCCCCAGATTGACCCATTTCCTATGGTTAGATTTAGACCCTGCACTTTGTTCAGAATATGTTTCAACCCGGGGCTTTGAAAATATCCCCTGGATGGATAGCTCTGAAAAAATTCAAAGCTATTTAAGTCACATCAAATCCTACGCTAAGAATTCTGGACCGATGTCACGGGATCATCATGAGCTCCTATTTAATTCATATTCTGGAAAAAAAATGGTTTTCAAATCACGTTTAGATATAAACAAATTTATTGAAAGCTTTGAATGAATTTACAACCGACTTTGATTGGAAAACGAATAAGCCTTCGTCCGCTTCAACAAGAAGATTTTGATAATTTATTTCTCGCAGCCTCTGATCCCAAAATCTGGGAAGCACATCCGATTCCTGATCGCTATTTACCAGAAACTTTCAAAACCTATTTTGAAAAGCTTCTAGATTCAAAAGGGGCACTTGTTATTACTGACAATCAGAATTCAGAGGTGATTGGCACTTCAAGTTTTTATGACTATCTCGAGCACGAAAAGTCAGTGATCATCGGCTACACGTTTTTAACCCGTAAGTACTGGGGTGGAAGCTTTAACCATGAGCTCAAAAAATTAATGATGGATTATGCTTTTCACTTTGTCGAAACCTGCCTATTTCACGTTGGTGCTGATAATATTAGATCTCGAAAAGCCATGCTGAAAATTGGGGGCGTACTTTTCGATGAATTTGAAAAAATCGGCTTTCGAGGGAAGCTTTATAAGAATGTAGCTTACAAAATTGAGAAGCCTAAGAAAAACACGACCGAACAGTATTAAACTGACTTCGGTTGAGTCTAAGATCACAATTCGGTACTTCATTTGTGTCCACAAATCAAAACAAGGAGACAAAATGAAGTCCGTGATTCTTATTTTCAGTTTACTGACTACCCCTCTTGCTTTTTCTCAAGAAAATCGAACTGAGTTCGATATCCGTGATGACAAAAAATACGGCGTATTTTTAGGACTCGGATCCCCCTACCCTTCGCTTATTGGAATTAATTTGGGCTACAATATTCAAGATCTTCGCATCACAACTGGTTTTGCAGAAGTTGAAACCACTTCAAGTCTTTCCTTTGATGGTCAAGGCTGGACCTCAAAGAAAATGAAGGCCACCTCTTATGATGTTGGCTTAGAACATTATTTCGACCGTGGCGCTGCACTTCGTCCTTTAGTCGGAGCTCATATGGGATATGTGGAGATCAGCGGCAGTGGCGAACTCGAAATTCAAGGCTTTTCAAAAGACACCCTCCATAGCTACATCAATGTTGGCTTAGATTATATGAGTGAAACTGGATATCAGGTGGCCTTTGGTTTCAATCAAGGACTCGTTAACAACTCAAAAAGTAGCATTTACATCAATACCGGGATGTTTTTCTAAGTTTAGGCTTCTGTTTTGCAAATACATATCAGCTATATGGTATTGAATTTGGCAGGCTTTAACTTGAACAGACATTGGACATCAAGAGACATTTTCAGGCTTTCGAAATGTTTCTTGATGTTAGCTGTGGTTTTTAACTGCCAAGTGTCTCATTCTGAGACATTTAATAACGAAGCTTTATTTCAAAGAGCCTTTGATAGCAGCGCTTTTGTTTTACATGTTGTAAAAAACAATCCGAAGTTTTTAAAAGAGCTCAGTCCTAAAGAGCACCACACATTGATCAATCTGCAACCCATCGTTGAAAAAATAACGACCTACAATTGGCTGAAAAAAAACAAGTTTCACGAGTACGCTGATCAAAGTCAAAAAACATTTTACCATGTTACAAGCAAAAACCAAGTCCGGTCCGTTTCGTTTCCTTTAAACTTTGGTGTTAATCTTCGTTTTTCAGATCAAATCCAAGTCTTTGATTTAAAAGATGGCAGCCCCACACGCACAGCTGTGACGACGGATTCTTTAAGTGATGACATTTTGATCAACCGCAAGAAGATCAATCAAAAAGGCAGCCTGCTTACTTTAGGAGATGCCTTTGCTTTGATCTTACACGAGTTTGGACATAAGCTTGGAGATCAAAAAGACCAAAATGCAGTGGACTCCCTTGCAAGCAAAATTAAAAACTTTATTGAACAAAACACAACGAGGTTTCAATTTCCATCTGGCCAAGTTCAAATCTTTAAATTAAAAAATGCCCCATTTGATCCCTGGGCAGAGGCCATTAGCTACGGTCTTTACCAAGGTGTTAATATCCCATTTACATTCGCAAATTTTTCAGCCTATCACCAGGAAGGTGTATGGGTTTTGATTGAAAATCAATCATCCGTTCAGGATGCCACATCTTTAATATTTAAACACATAGACCCTATCGTCGATTATGTTTCTGATCCGGGCTACAACTGGGCCACTATGAGTTGGTATTTAGCTAACGAAGTCCAAGTTGTCGAAAAAGCTCCATCGCAGTTTTCAATCGAGTTGAACATGAATCATCTGCAATTTGTCGTTCCGTTCGTAAAACCAGATTCTCCCCACCCTCAAACTGTAAACCTCTATGAAAATTTATTTCGTATGCAATCTTTTACAGGAGATTTTATTAGCCAATCAACTGTAATTGAAAACAAGGGGTCACAACTCAAAGTTCTAAGTCAAAATCCAAAACCTCACCGTTTTCAAGATCCCACCATCGAAGTTCAAACACTCCCTTTTCTGTGGCGAAATCAAGATCTTGTTTTTCAATATCAAATTAAGGGACAACATAGAAATCCCATTCAAGAAAATAATGGAATCCCACTTCGGGCGATGTTAATTATTGACTACAATGGACAACGCTTAGAGATTTTGTCTAAGAAAAAACTAACTCATGATATCCATGAATTTGTGATTCCTGAAATGCAAAAAAAGGGACAAGGAACACTTCAAGTTGTATCCTTAGAACTTGTACCGGAGACTCCGGATCTGACAAAGCTCAGTTCATTTCGTGTGAAACTCTTTCTTGAAAAATTGGACTCCATTCAACTATCTGGAAAAGTAAACTTTCCAAAGCCACAAATGATTTCTCATGAATTGCATGGCTCAAAACTTGTTTTAAAGCTTCAGGCACAAGAAAAACTTCATTCACTTACACTTCTGCAAAAATATGAACTTATAAGCCAATTCAAATCTGTTCTTTTTCCCAATCGACCCGAGGAAAGACAAGTTGTAGGACCAAAAAATATTTCGAAAAAATGGATTTGGCTTAATTTTAGTCAGCAAAATATGGTTCAATCTCTAGAAGCTGGCGTATTAAAAATTGAGATCGATTTAGATCAAAACGCTAAAATTCAATCTCAAGTGACCTACCCTATTTATGCAGGACCCATTCTTGTCAGTCAGGAAACTCAGCATCACTTTGTCGAAGGCCCTAGATCCATCGAATCCATCGAAGTTATTACAGAAAGTTTGCAAAGCCTTTTGCCTAAAAATGGTAAGGGCGCTATAAAATGCCGTCTTATTTTGTAGTATTTCTTTTATCTCTGCAGAAACTTCGAAAAGAAAAAATTGGTCGGGGCGACGTTTTTAAGCGTAAACCCCTGAAACCATTCGTTATCGAATTCCGCGAGAAGCATAGGGAAGAAACGAGATCACATTAGGTCCATTACTCTTCGGAAGCCCGTATCCTAGCTTGTCGGTTCCACCAAGGACATCGACTCCGGCCTTTCTTAAGTAACCGTTCGTTGTCTTGAGCTGACTGTGCCCGACAATTGCCATGACTCTTGCTAAAGCTTCACCGCGCGCCAAAAGATTCGTGATGAATGTTGCCCGAAGGTCATGGAATTTTACTTCCGTGATTCCAATAGCAGCACAGAATTCTCGGGTCACTCGCGCTTGTTCCCCCGAGGTCCATTCTATGAGCCTCGGTAGAACGAAGTCGCTAGAGTCAGTACTTTTGATTCGAAGTTCCTTTAAAAAATCTAAAAGATCATTCGAGATGGGTACCACCCGTGACCTCTGCGTTTTTGTGGGGCCGATTCCATTCTTTGACGACCACGCTTTAGAAATCGAAATCGTTCTTCCTTGAAGATCAATATCGGTCCACTTCAGAGCATAAAGCTCACCTGATCTGCATCCCGTCAAGAGTGCCATCACCCATGCGAAATAGAATCGATGATTCGTAACTTTGGCTTCATGAAGGAAAATTTCAACTTCTGCATTGGTTAAAACTTTTCCTTCGACATCAGGCACCTGTACCGAAATTCCATTACATGGGTTTCGATCAAGAATTCCTTCTTCAACCGCCATCTCAAAAATTCTTCGCGTAAGTTTCAGAATCGTTCTTCGAGAGTTCGGTGTCACAATCTCTTTACACTTTTCAAAAATCATTTCATGAACATCTGATTTAGAAATTTTATGAATTTCGATCTGATCCCAATGAGGATTCACCCAGACGTTCAAGCGATCATAGTTGATGATTGTGGAAGGCTTTTTGGTAAGTTTCATCTGATTTAAACAGACGACTCTCCATTCTCCCCATCGATACGGAACTTTTTCTTCTCGTCGTTGTGCAAGCTCGCGCATGAGCTCGAACTCGACGGACTCTGCTTTCTTACGAGTTTCAATTCCGCGGCGTTTGCGCTGAATTCGAATTCCTCGGTTATCAAAGCCGTTCACGTAAACTTCGAAAAATGTTTTTTCACTTTCTAGATATGTTCGTATTGCCATGTTTAAAATCCTTGTCTTTGGACCAAGGCACGGCAGTCGTTTAAACTAAACCTAAGACGTCGTCCGAATTTTGCGAAACGAATCTGATCCCGGTGGACCATGATTCTAAGCGCATTTTCGGTGATCGCTAAAAAGTGAGCCGCTTCTTTTGTTGTTAGCCACTCGCGTTCAATTCGATTTTCAAAGAGCTTCGAGCTAGACAGCTCGCGGACGTTGTTCTTGAGATGCACATTACTTCCGTTCAGCAAACCCTTCAAGGCTTGCAACAGAGTGATATTTCTCAATTCAGATGGCGCAGTTTTTCATTTTAGATTTCTATTTTTTCGCTTCCCATCCCCACATTCTATTTCCTAAATCCCAGTCAGTTTGTTTTTATCCCCGCCGCTCCCCATTTCATTCCAGGCTTGAGGCCCCTTTCTCGTAACATCGTGGAGGGGGAGGGGTCTCAAGCCGATCAGGGATGAAATCTCTTGCGGCGGGTCCCTAAGTCTTTGATTTTCTTTGCCCGCTTTTTGATTTCGTATTCGTGCGCCACGCGAGTTTCGTAGACGCGGTCTACGATTCGTCTACGTTTGTGGAGCGCATACCTCTCATAATATGGGAACTGGGTGACATCGTTTTATGATTGAGCCAAAGGCGAGGACCAATCCTTGGGGTGTTTATGTGACGCGTGAGCGAGAGAATAGGTTTGCGATGACGATGTTAGATTCCTTATGAGAGCCTAAATTAAATGTTAAAAAGTAATAGGATTTATAAATGAAAATTCCGCCACTTTTTCCGCCTCCTAAAGAAGGTGATCATCAACTCTTTAGAAATATAGCTCGGCTTAAAGTTGAATTTACGAATCCGGCCACTGGTGATATTTTCAAGACCGAGGCGACGGCATTTAGTTAGAGTGTTGGCTTAAAAAGCTGGGTCGTTACTAATAGACATTGCCTCGATGTTCATTATGGCGATCGAAAAGGAAAAGGGCTTGTCCTAACAGCACTTTGGATTATTTATCCTGGTCCGCGAGATGGAAATAAGTTCTACCAATTTTCTTGTGATCTAGATCGTGTGGAGTTTTCTTTTTGCGACGAGGGAGATCTAGCAGGCATACCTTCTGATGCTTTAACAACCGGACCAGACGGAGGTTACGCAACTTTCAATCTGTATGATCAGATCGTTGTGAATGATTCATTTTTTGACAATGTGTCCGTCGGGAGCGAAGTCGTTTTTATAGGTTACCCAGCCAGGCTGTGGGACCAAAACAATCATCTGCCAATTCTAAGAAACTCTTCGATAAGCAGTATCCCTTCGTTCAATTATTCTATTGAAGATCAAGTGGATGAACCCCGAGTTTTAGTTAGCGGGATGTCTCTGGGTGGAAATAGCGGTAGTCCGGTATTTTTTCAGACGAAGGTTTCGTTGGTATTGGTCGGTGTGATGTCTGGTCATTATTTTTCGGATGCGACTCACAAGTGGACGTCAGAAATTGTGGATGCCGAACAGAACGCTTCTCACGCTCTTCGAACCCACACGGGATTGTCCTACTTTGTGAAATCGCACCTGCTCCATAAGATTGCAAGTTGGCCGAAAAAAAGTCGTCACGGATAGTCTACTTGAGCAAACAATAACCCTCCAGCAAAGGAGGGCCGATGAATCCTATTCTTTTTAAAGCGGAATTTTTTCTTTTAGTAAATCGCGATTAATGTCGGCACCGCGATTAAAAATTTTTTCGATAAAAATTCTTTTTTTTGAGAACTGCGGACTTTCGATCTTCTTCATGTAGTCATAGATGTATTGATTTCCAACGTGGACTTTAAAAACTGCAGCTGGAAAGGCTTTTTGAAGTGTCAACTGCGCCACACTCTCAGCGAAGTCTTCATCAGCGCTGGCGGCTGAGTAGAGACTAATAAAATTGCTATCATAGAGAGTTTTATATAGCTGAGCCACATCGTTGACATCAGTCAAATTCTTCGAGAGATCGCAAGAATTGTCATAGTAGCAAATTGGCTTGTCTTCCGGAAAGCCACTTTCTCTTGAGGGATCTTCAAAATTTTTCCAGCTGAGTCCTTGCCAAGGATATGTCTTATTCGCACAAGTTAGTTTGTCGTAGCTGCCAGTAATGCATCTGTGAGACACGCTTGACTCAAAAATTTTATCTAAAAAGTGGCCCAGCTCATGAGCCATGGTTACGAATAGTTTTACATCGAACTGAGCGCTGTGACTTAAATCTATCTCGTACTGAGGAATTAGATGGCTATAGCTTTTTCCCAACTCAAACCATTTATCTTTTGGTTTAGGATAAATTAACAAATGGCTATCATAGCGAGAGTAAATTTCATTGACGCTTACGTTTGCCTCTAGCATTCGTCTTGAATAGGCAACACCGTAAAACGATTTGCCCTCTTGGTTTTTGTAATAGAATGCGTTCGCAACAGACACATGGTTGTCAACGATAACAAAAGCATCGAGCGAACACATTATTCGCTGTAAGGCGCTCGGTAGTTTTAAATAAGACTCGGTGACCTTTCGAACTAGTTCATTTGCAGAAGGTCTTTCGCACCTAGCATTCATATCTTGATAACCGATATTCTGAGATGATTCGCAGACCATGTTTTGTACATGCTCAAGGCACTGCTGATCAACAGTTTTGCTTTGGGCCAGCAAACTCGTTGGTACCAAGAGAAGAGTAAAAAGGATCTTAATAGAATTCAACATTCGTGTCTCTAAGTGACTTCTCTAGAATCTCATTCTCTTTTTGGCAGTTTGAAGTTTGACATGAGTAAATGATGGTCCCTTCGAATTCTCCGAAAGTTCCGAGGAACGTATTATCTCTTGCTAAATACGCTACTGGAATATTTGTCGGCTTATTGAAAAACGCGAAAGGTTTTTGCGGAATGGAAAGATTCTCTTTGCACATAATTTTATCTGCCGCAGTTGCCAAACTTGAGACGGTGCCATTGACCCACATTAATCCAGAATTGATGAGAGAGTAGCCACTATTGGCTTGAAGATTCGCAGAGTTTCTTCCTGCAATAAGAAGTAGTAATTCAGAGGTTTTGAGCCCCTTTTCTTTAAGTTGGCTTTTAAGTTCATGTCTATTATTTGCTTTTACCATGTGAGAAGCCCCGACAGGATAAATCGCGGCTTTGCATTGACCGGATTTCTTTAATTGCGTGATATATTCCGCCATATAACTGTCTCTGGCATTGAGCCATCTTAATGAATCTTCCTCTGTCTCAAGTGGCATCGTGTCTTTACCCGGATAGTCCACATAGTAAATTTTTAAACCCTGTTTTTTAAGAGCAGAAAAGAGATCGTAGGCCCAATTAAGTTTTAGTTTTAGTTTTTCTTCAGCGCCAGGAACGTTTTGGTTAAACTGATGAATAATCTCAGTATCGGCTTCGCCAATGCTATCCTCCATAAAAAAGCAGTCTACATTTCGAGACTTATTTTTGATCATTCTTGCGAGAGAGGGATAAAACTCTGCTTCAAAGTTTCCATGCTCGACACCGATCAAGATCACATCGTCTTTTTCGCTAACCACCGAGTTAATCATTTGCTCAACGGAAGTGGCGCTTTGTTTTGCACTTTTTAAGTAGTCGTTTTTGGCTGTACAGGCTCTTTCAATATTAAGATGAGAGTCAGCAACAGACGAATGCACGTGTCCAACTGTCAAAAAGCTAAACAGGAATAGCGCTGCAAAGTGGTTCTGGCTCATATAGATACCTCAAAGGATTGATCAGCAATTTCTGTGCTCTCAAGGGCTTAGATTTGTGGCAAGGTAAGTATTGGGAATCTTAGGTTTTTATTAATCTCTGCAGGCGGAGCGCCACTCTTCGGGTCGGCAGTCAGTAACAACCAACGGCATCACTCTAAATCATTCTGCTGGCAGACCATCTTCAGAGCCTGGCCTTAATATCCCCGAGAGAACATGATTCTTTTCCTCAAAAAAAAGCCCCGGCATCTTCGAAAAAATCCAAAAACACCGAGGCCACAAACGCACGTCAGCGCTCGAAAGAAAAAGAAGCAACGAAGAAGCATAAAAGAAGCAAACTCAGGAAATTCAGCGAAACGAAATGAAAGATTCAGTTTGAAGGACCGCGTGCCGGTCGGTGTTTTCAACCACTTAGGGTTGCTGTGTTTTTTGGAGAACTCGCGAAATTTACGATAAAAAATTGGTCGGCGTGACAGAATTTGAATCTGCGACCCCTTGCACCCCAAGCAAGTGCGCTACCAGGCTGCGCCACACGCCGACACTTTGAACGTCTAACTTAAATTTTTATACTTAAAGTGTCACTTAAAAAGTTGTCTGAGCTTTCGGATATCGCCAGCCACACCTTCTAGTCGATCTGAAAAGTTCACTGATAAATTTTGGAACTTCTTCACCACGTGAATATAGTCTTTTTCTTTTTTTACGTGATTTTTGAGATCCTTCATCGCATTTCTTGCACCTTCGATGGAAAATCGGTCCCGGTGAAGAAGCTTCCGAATCAAGTAAGCATTTTCCACATCACGCTTGGTGTACAAACGCTGGTTGTTGGTGGCTTTTCTGGGTTTTAATACGTCAAATTCAGTTTCCCAATACCGAAGAACATAGGCTTTAATTTGCAGAAGTTCTGCCACATCACCAATTTTAAAACCCATTTTATCTGGAATGGATTTCAATTCTTCCATCAATAAATCATCACACAAAGCTGCTGGCAGTGTTTCAGGATTTTCTGCTTGTTTGGTTTCAATGAAATCGAGATCTTTAAGTTGAAGTTCTCCTTCAAGTTCTATCTCATTCATCATCATCCTCGTCATCTGTTAGACCGGTGATGTCCTCGCCGTTCAGCATGGCCTTTAATACTTGAGAAGGTCTAAATGTTAAAACTCTGCGCGCTGAAATCATAATCTGTTCGCCCGTTTGTGGGTTACGTCCCACACGCTGACTTTTTCCACGCACAACAAAATTTCCAAAGCCCGAGATTTTTACTTTTTGGCCTGTGTGCAATTGATCTTTGAGAGTTCCAAAAACCATTTCAACAAGCTCTGATGCTTCCTTTTTCGAGAAGCCAATTTTTTGGTAAACCTTTTCAACGATGTCTGCTTTTGTCATCGTAGATTTACTCACGTTTTGTCCGCTCATGAAATGCCTCTTTCATCATCAATTTCTTTAAAAAGAATAAGACAAACCCTTGAAATCCTTCAAGCTTTTTATCTAAAAAGCTTAACGAAGTGCAACAGGAAGGCTTTTCGTTAATTCCTCCACCAACTGCGCTTGAAGCTGACTGACAGCTTCTTCTAGCAAAGTCTGAGTGGGATCCTGCCAAGTCAGCCTGACCGATAAAGACTTCTTACCAGCTTCCAAAGGTGCACCCTCAAAAACATCTAAAATTTTATATTCAGAAAGCTTGGGTCCTGCCTTTTGTTTAATCACTTTCAAAACTTCACCGGCTGCAAAATCCTTTGGCAGTACCAGGGCGATGTCTCGGGTGACAGCTGGGTACTTGGACGGTGTGGTGATTTTTTTCGTTCCACCCAAAGCCTGGATCAACAAAGGCAACTCAATTTCCAGCATGGCCACTTGGGCTCTGACTTTTTTATCGCTGAGTATTTGCGGGTGCAAAGTTCCCATCCATCCAATGGCCTGATTTCTAAATTCCACCACCGCCCACTGACCCTGATGTAAAAAAGAAGGTACTGGGTTTGTGTCAGTGGCTGATTTCAAACTTAAGGACAACAAATTCCATTTTAAATTCAAATTTTCTAAAAAAGCCTTCAATTGATAAACAGGATGCACCGGATTTTTGGCTTCCCATAAATTATCACTTTCACCCCAGGCCGCCATGGATAGCCTTAAGGTTTCCTTCATCACTCCCGCTTCTTGGTAAAAGCACTGACCGGTTTCAAATAATTTTCCCTGCTGATTTCCGTAGCGATAATTATTTAAAACATTGTTCCATAAACTTAAAGAAAGACTTGAACGCATCACATTCAATTCTTCATTTAAGGGATTCACAAGTGGAATGGATTCATCTGAGATTTTAAAATTGAGTTTCTTTAAATTTTCTTTTGCGCCTAAAAATTCAGACTCCTGAGCCTTCGAGCAAAAAGCAAAATTGAGGCTTTGAGAAAATCCACTGGCCACAGCTAAATGCGCTAAGCTTCGAGTGGCTAGAAATTGCGGATCATGGGGTGTGGGACTGACTTTTAAAGCTGGCAAAGATTCAGGGATTTTTTCATAGCCATCAAGTCTTGCGTACTCTTCTACGAAATCCATGGGATGAGCCATATCATGACGAAATGAAGGGGCTACTAAAACAAGTTTGTCCGCTGATTCACTTTCAATTTTAAAATGCAATCTTTCAGCAAAGCTTTTCATTGTCTGAAAGCTAGCCAAGTAACCCAATCTTTGGGTAATGAGCCCCACAGAGACTTCAATTTTATTTTGTTTTAAAACCCTGGAATCCAAATCCACATAATCTTCAGCCGCTTTTCCACCTGTCAGCTCTTCGATTAATTGCGTCGCTTTTTGTAAAGCTAGAGCTGTCATTTCAGAGTCAATGCCTCTAGAAAATCGGTAAGCCGAATCAGAATCAAGCCCATGCTGCCGAGAGGTTTTTCTAACGGATTCAGAAACAAAATAGGCCGCCTCTAAAAAGACCGTTTTTGTATCCACTGTGGTTCCAGAGTTCAGTCCCCCCATGACACCTGCTAAGCATAAGGGTCTTTCAGAATCCCTGATCGTTAAACTATCGACTGTTAATTTTAATTTTTTCTGATCTAGGGTTGTGAACTCTTCACCTGCAACCGCCCGATCAATGATAATGTGCTGAGCATGAATTTGATCCGCATCAAAGGCATGCAAAGGCTGACCGAGCTCCATGAGTATTAGATTCGTCACATCCACCACATTGTTGATACTTTTAAGACCTACGGATTCCAGTCTTTTTTGTAACCAAGCAGGACTGGGTTGAACGCGCACATTGTGAATGGTGCGCCCCATGTATCTTGGACAAAGCACCGAATCCTTTACTGTGACTTGCACCTCACCGCTTTTATTTTTTTTCTCGCCTGTTAAGGGCTTTAAAATCATTTTCATTGGGCGCTGCAAGAGGGCTGCGATTTCCCGGGCTAAACCTAGATGGCTTAAAGCATCGGCTCTGTTGGGGGTCACTTTCAGCTCAAAAATCACATCATCCAAACCCCAAAATTCAGAAAAGGATTTTCCTACAGGGGCTGAGGAATCTAAGATTGCGATCCCTTCACTGGGGCCTTCCAGTTGTAATTCTTTAAACGAGCACAGCATGCCAGAGCTTTCCACTCCCCTAAGGGCTGATTTTTTAATTGCAAGTCCCCCTGGAAGCACAGCACCTGGTAAGGCCAGCACCACTCGGTCGCCCACTTTATGGTTTTGCGCTCCGCAAACAATTTGATGCACTTGATTTTGTCCTGTGGCGACCCTGCACACAGAAAGTTTATCCGCGTTAGGATGCTTTTCTTTTTCTAAAATGTGCCCCACCACCACTTGATGATACAAAGATCTAGCATCATGAGTGGCTTCCACCTCAAAGCCCGCTTTAGTTAGAAGATCCGATAATTCTTGGGGCTTTGATAAATAATCTTCAACTTGTACAAATTCTTGAACCCATTTTAAAGAAAGTTTCATTTTATTTAATTACCTATGATTGTTCGTTGAACTGTTTAAGAAATCTTAAATCATTTTCAGGAAAAAGCCTGATGTCTTCGATTCCGTATTTAATAATGGCCATTCTTTCAATACCAAAACCAAAAGCAAAACCCTGCCATTTGCTAGTGTCCACTTTGGCGTGCTCAAAAACTTTCGGATTAATCAGGCCTGCTCCGCCAATTTCAATCCAACCGCTGTTATTACACATCGAGCAGCCTTGACCTTTACACACAGGGCATGAGCAATCGAATTCAGCCGATGGTTCTGTGAACGGAAAAAAACTGGGACGAAAGCGAGTTTTGAGTTCGCGGCCAAAAAATTCTTTAATGAAATAGGCGATGGTTCCTTTTAGATCTGCCATCGAGATATTTTCATCCACACACATGCCTTCCACTTGATGAAAATGCGGAAGATGAGAAATATCACTGTCACAGCGGAACACAGGCCCCGTTCCCATAATTCGAAGCGGAAGCTTTTCATTTTCTAAACTGTGCACTTGAATGGGCGAGGTATGAGTTCTTAGAACATGGGTTTTATCCACAAAAAAAGTATCTTGCATGTCACGAGCCGGATGGTTTTCTGGCAAATTCAAAGCTTCAAAATTGTAATAATCTTTTTCTATCAAGGGGCCAGTGCGCAGTGAATAACCCAGTCTTGATAAAACTTTAAAAATCTCTTCGGTGACCACTTGAATGGGATGCAAATGTCCCATGACCGTTTGGCTGCCAGGCAAAGTAAGATCTAGTTTTTCATTTTGCATGCGAAACTGAATTTCTTTTTGTTCCAGCTGGGATTCCAAATGCACATAAAGTTTTTCTAAAAGGTCTTTCACTTCATTTACTTTTTTACCAAAAACAGGCTTCTGATCCTTGGGCATGGAGGCCATGGATTTCATGATTTCAGTGAAGGCTCCGGTCTTACCCAGGTACTGAACCTTGGCGTTGTAAAGCTCTACGCGGTTTTGGGCCTTTTCGAAGTCATTCAATGCGCTTTTTTTGATTTCATCTAATTGATTTTGTGACATATTTTCCAATATGCTTGGGGTTTCAGGGATTTACAATATTTGGAGATCTTGACGAGTTGTGCTAGAACCTGATCCCCATGGCCCATAAAAATAAAACCAATTTCAGCGCCTACACTGCCAGGCAAAGCCCAAGTTCCGGGGCTTCTAAGCCTCTCAGAGGATTTCACCGAAGACCCTCAACCGTTCACTCTGTGCAAGAGGCGAACGACAGACTGTATGACTTATTTCGTAATCACGAAGCCCAGTTCATCACCCACGAACAAAGACAAAAATTGGCCGAATTTTATTCAATACTGATGAATGAACAGGGCCGAAATAATTTTACAAGACTGATGACTTTAAAAGATGTGGGCCTCAAACATTTCTTGGATTCCATTCTGGTCACAAAACTCACGAAGTTGCAGTTCCCTTTGATGGACATGGGAACCGGGCCAGGATTTCCGGGTATTCCTTTAAAAATCATGCACCCCAAAGAAAAAATTCTTTTAGCAGAAGGTGTGCAAAAGCGAGTGGAATTTTTAAAAGTGGCCAGGGAAAATTTAAAACTAGAAAACCTGGATATCATTGGCCGCAACATCGATGAGAACTTCGTCTACCCGCTTCAAGGTGTGATCACCCGGGCCGTGGAAGATGCGTCGAATTCGCTAAGAAATGTGTCCCAGTGTTTGGAAGTGGGCGGAAGGCTTTATTTGATGAAGGGCCCCAATGCCGAGCCTGAATTGAAATTAGCCGCCACCATGAAAGAGTATTACAAACTTGTGGAAGATCATAAGTATGAAATTCCCAACACTCCTCACCTACGTAGACTTCTAGTTTTTGAAAAATTAAAAAATATTCCAAGACTGACACCTGATGAAGACGAGGACCTATGATTGACTTAATAACGTCTTCACAAAACGTCAAATTTCAACTTTGGAAAAGCCTTTTGAAATCAAAAGGCATCAAAGAGCACGGTCTTTTTTTATTGTCTGGCGAAAAACTGATTTTCGAATTTTTAAAAGACTCTGAACTTGATATCGTAGCAGAGCTTATCACTCCGGGGCTTCAACCTAAGCAATCAAGGGCCTCAACTTTTGAATTATCAAAAGATCTTTTTCAAGAACTTGATGTGATCGGCACCCATTATAATTTGTTTGTGGTGAAAACTCCAAAAATTTCTGTGATATCCTTTGATCAAAAACCTCAAGGCTTAGAAGTGATCACTCCTGTGGGGGATCCCTTAAACCTAGGGGCTATGATTAGAAGTGCTGTGGCTTTTGGTGCTAACAAAATTATTTTAACCTCTGAAAGTGCCAATCCTTTTTTGCCACGCTCGGTGAAAGCCAGCAGTGGCAGTGTTCTAAGTGCCCCACTTTTTTCATCAGGCCCGCTGAGCGATTGGGACAGCACCTGGACCCACGCCCTTGATCAAACAGGTACGAGTTTAATTAATATGGAAATCCCTGAAAACTTTCGCATTCTTGTAGGTGAAGAAGGTCCAGGTTTAGGAAACTTACAAAATGTAAGAAAAATAAAAATTCCCACCATGACAGTCGAGTCCCTGAATGCCACAGTGGCCGCCAGTCTTGTGATGTTTGAATACGTCAAAATCCGGACCGGACCATAGTCACGATTCGCTCAAATTAAAAATTAAAGTAACCGATGAAGCTTCATGGTTCATCAATACTTTATCAAACTCCTAGTATTAATTTGTTTTTTTAGCTCTCACGTTTTTGCTCAAAGCACACCTGATTACTATAAGTGTAATAACCGTGTGGGTGGAGAGTGGAACTACGGAAGGGCCCCTGCTGCCTGTGACAGCCAATCCTTTGGCGATGACCGCGTGGTGCTACAAGATTACTCACCACTTATATTTAATGATCTTGTGAATATCACTTCCGAGCGGTCCAGGTACATGAACGAGCTGAACGCTGTGATTAAAGCGGCTGCTGTTTATTACTTAAAAAAACGAAAGCCTCAAGCCTCAGTTGGTGAACTGGATGCCTGGACATTAGGTATTTTAACGACCGCCAGCCAAGAAAGTTACTGGAGTCATTACCGAATGGCTTCTGATAAAAGACTGAAAATGATGCGCGGTGATTTTGGCCATGGTCACGGCATCATGCAAGTGGATGACCGAGCCCACTTTAATGCCATTGAAAAAGGGATCGGTTGGAATTTAGCGGCCCACATCACTTATGCCATGGATATTTATTATGCCGCCTGGTCCAGAACGCCCACACAAAAATGTGTGCGCGGAGAAACTGATTATTTAGCTAGAATCAGATCCGCGTGGTCAGCATATAACGGTGGCCCTTCAAGAATTTGCAGATGGCAAAACCCTAACGATAAATGGGCAAAAAACGACAAAAATTTCTATAATCAAATCACAAACAAAAGATGGCAAGCTTTTGTAAAAGACCAAAACAAAACGCCAAGTGTGAATATCGCTTGTCTGATGGAAAAAGGAACTAACTGCACGGGTTCTGTTCAACCTCCAAAGGATCAACCCTTTGAGTTCCTACCTAATCAACTTTATTTAGTACAAAATCAAAAGGCCTGCGTGATGACTGAAAATGGTTTGCAGTGCATGGAGGATCAAAAGGACCGGGCCTGTTTAACAGCGCTAAGTTCTGTGAACACAGAAAAATCCGTTCAATTGGACGAGAAAATATTTAATCAAACAACCGCAAAAATTTGGAACCGTCACGAACTTTGCAAAATCTTTGAACCCAATTTGTTTGGCACAGGTGAAAACATTCAAGTGCAGAAAAATATTAACCTCAGAAGTTCTGTGGGTGCCGGCGTGGTGGGCACATTGCCAGCGAAAACCGTGGTGGCAGTCCTTGATTTTGAACTCAGAAATTCCAACACAAAAGATCGCTACTACAAAGTTCAGTACCAAAATAAAACAGGATTTATTTTTGCTGGCAACACAGGTGATCAAGAAGACTGGGTCATTCGCTACTTAGCTCCCACTCCCCCACTTTCCAGTGTGGCGCAAGTGAATCAAAAAATTAAAATTGTCATAGCCTCTGGAATTAACTTACGTGTTTCTCCCACCGGAAAAGTGATCACAGCGATCCCTGAAGGGGCCGTATTAACAGTTGAAAAAGTCATCACGGAAGGTGTGGATAATAATATCTACTACCAAGTTCGCTACCAAGGAAAAGTAGGAACTGTGTACTCTGGAAAATTAAAACCTCTGGACACTGTGAAATCATGGACCGCCGTCATCAAATAATAATTTTTATTATCTTAAGCGTCCTTGCTTTAGGGGTCACTATCGATCAGTGGCCTGAGGCTTCACCGCACAAAGAACTTGCAACAAATTCTGATGAAACAAAGATTTCACCCATAAGGGTTCCTCAAAGCGAACCTTCAGTGACAGAAAAAATCAAAAAAATTAATGACACCGAAGCTTGTTATCAATCTTTTACTTGCCCCTTCCCGCAAGACGACCCCCGAGCCTACGACATTGCTGTCGGTAAGGAACTTGCAAAAAACATCAAAGATTTTCATAACCAGTACGGTGGTAATCCTAAAACAGAATTAATTTTAAAAGAGCTGGGTTTAAGGTTTTTTAAAAATGAAAACGGCTTTGTGCAAGAAGCGGCATTAGATATCTTAAAAGATTTCAATCCTGATCAAGAAATTCTGCAAGCAATGATTGAAGGCTTAGAGAATACCTACAACCCTAAAATCACAGAACTTAGCCTACCGGAACTCGCCAAATATTTAGGTGGTGAAAACGAAGCTCAAGTGCATGGCCTATTAGAAAAACTGATGCTGGGGGCCCACTTTTCAGGTGAGGCCACGTCCGCACAAATTTTAAATTTTATAAATGAAAAAAGTTACGGCTTTTATCAAAATTTACTTAAAAGCCTAAGCCCCAGTTCTAAAAATTATCAGAACCTCAAAAGTGCCCTGAGTGAATACGAAAAACGTCAGTCTGGCGGGTAAAATCCATCACAATTAAGAACAGCTGGCACCGGCTTCGCACATTTATATAACCATGGTGCGAAATCTCAAAATGATCCATTTGTTAGTATTTCTAATTTTTATTCAACCAGCCTATGCTTCCCCGTGCTTTGATAAAAACGTCACAAAAATATTTCAAGCCAACTTCCATAACGATTCGGTTTATAAAAAAGGTTCCTGCCCCACAAATGTTTGGAATTTTTTAAAAATTTTAGAAAATTGTCAGGTTCCTTTAGCTGATATGAAAGTGATCTTTATTACCGAGGACAATTTTAATATTACCCTTGATCAAGGGCGCGGCGGAGCTGATTCCTGGTTTTTCCATGTGGTCTTATCTTGGAATGATTTCATTTTAGATTTTGATTACACAAATGAACCCCAAGTGATCGATAAAAAAAATTACTTTAAAAAGGCCCTTGCGACACAAGCTACAATGAACTGGTCAGGAATCAGGCTTCGAATCCTACCTGCCCCACTTTACTCAGAAAAATACGAAACGGATAACACAGCCGCTTACGGATTTTATTACTGGCTACTTCCGGAACGAAGTTCTTTTCCTGAAACAACAATTCTAGAATTTATTAATTAACTGAAGCTTTTAAAAAAGTAACACCATCTAATGGCTTTGGCATTGAATCCCAAAGTGAAAGCACAAATCCACCCCCGCCAGAGCCTGTGGGTTTCATGGCAATGGCCCCATGATTTTGCAACAGATCCATATGCTGCTTTAACGCTGGAGTCACAAGTCCCCATTGCTCAAAACATTCTCGACCCATATCAAGGGCTAATTGCAGCTGTAAACTGGATTTCATTGAATTGGATTCCAAAGCTTCTTTGCAAAGTTTTGTCACTTGCATCATTTGCTGATCAATTGAATTAAATTTTTTTGGATCCTTGGCTTCCAAGGCTTTCACTTTATTCACGCACTCTTTGGTAATACCTTTTTCGCCGGAATGACTTAAGTACCACTCAGGCTGGTACTGGGGCTTAAAGCTTACTGGCTGCTCGTTTCTTTTATAAATCAAACCACTTTCCGATAATACCACGGCCACGTCGACTCCGCTGCTTTCGCCGTGGAATACATCTTCCAATTGTTTTGCAAAACTAAAAGCATCCCCGGATCCCACCAATCCCATTTCTTGAAACCACCTGGTCAAAGCCACACATAATGTGGCTGAAGCCCCAAGCCCCGAGCCCACGAGGATTTGTGCACGCATTTCTAGGGATCCATAAAATTGATGGTTCTGTGCATGAGACAAAATGCAGGCCTTTTCAAAAACACTATAAAATAAAAGTTTAAATTCCTCTGGATAGCCCTGGGGGATCACCACATTCAGTGACCCTGCATTCTGGTCAGGAATGAATTTCCAATCCAACCACTGGGATTTGAGAGGGAACACCAAGGCTTCCCCACCCCGAAGCACTGTGTGCTCGCCGGATAAAATCCATTTGCCAAAAGTTCTTGTGGAAAAGGGGCTCATTTTTGATCCCAAGAATTAATCACCGTATAATTATTAAATTGTTTCATATAGGTTTTTGCCCATTTTAAATCTTCATCATTAAACAGTAAGTGGATGTTAGGACCCGCATCTAAAGTGATCCAAGGCCCATGATTTTGTTTTTTCCACTGGCTTTCAAGAGCTGATAAAATTTCTTTGGATTCATCGGTCAAATAAGTAAATCCAGGCTTAGCTGTGTGAAACAAATCATGCATATCCCAAAGCTCATCCCAAATGATGGAAAAACTTTCTTTCCACGTCTGAGCTTGAATGGAAATCATGAGATCTTTGAGTTTTAATTCTGCCCTTTGTACCCGGCCTTGAAACCTGGGGCTTGTTAAAACTCGGACGTGAGCTTCTGAAGAAGAAACAGATTTTTTTCCGCTCTCTAGAATCACAACACTGGAGTGAAGCTTCTGAGTCAGTGGAACGCTTTCTGCAAATTCTTCTTTCCATAAAGCCCATGGTGCATAAAAAGACCGGCAAGAAGAGCCCGAGCCCTTTCTTGATAGTTTTGATAATTCTTTTATGTCTTCACCAAAACTTTGCGGATTTATTTTTTGAAAAACTTCAGCTGCAGCCAAAGTCAGTGCTGAAAAACTCGAAGCCGAGCTTGCCAGACCGCAATCAGAGGGAAAGTTATTTCCTGATTGGATTTTAAAAAATTGATTGTCAATTTTCCACTGGTTTTTTAAAAACCGGAAGTGATTCAAAAACTTTTCTTGGCCTTTATCACTTAAATTTAAAGTTTGAATTTTATCTGCTTGTAGAGGAGACCAAGAATCTATTTTCACTGAGGGCTGAATTTGAATATAGGTTCTTAAGTGATCCAAAGTATAGGACAGCGAAGCATTGGTGGGCTTATTGCCACTGCCTTCAATTTTTCCCATGTATTTAATTAAAGCAATATTGGAAGGGCTCGAAATCATTTTGATTCAATCACCTTGAGACCGTCCAAGGACACATCCAAGTTCGTGAGTACTTTTTTAAAAAAAGGTTTTACAAAATTAAGCACTGAGTTTCTGTGATTTTCCTTAAAGATAAAAAACACATTATCAGAACCCATAGCACCGCAACCCTTGGCAACCAGCACATGATGGTTAATTTTTCGAATCACTTGCGTAGTGGTTTCGGCCTCTAAGCCAGAGTCCAATAAAAACTGCCGCCATTTTTTTAAAGCGTACTGAAAAGCATCGGGATTTTTATTTTGAAAATGATCTTTTAGACTGTAAGACATCTCTTCGATTTTTTTCCAGTCCAATTTGTTAAAATCTGTTTTTAAGTGCTCATGGGTTTTTAACTTATTTCCCGTTAAGCCCAAACCCCAACTGTATCCAGAAAAAGGCCAATCACTGGCTGTGATTTCTTTTCTTTGAACGTCTGTGACCACATAGCCCCCATGAAGCTGAGTCAGCATGTCGACTCCGCTGGGAACATTGTCCTGGCCTTGAAAAAGCTTTTGGTAAGATTCTAAAGTTTCCCAGGCCTGGGGTATTTGGCCTTTATTGTTCAGCATGGTTTGCATTAAAAACTCAGCCGTACTTAAACCCATGCCACCCACTCCATCGTAGGGATCCATGATTTCAGCTTGTGCAGAAGTTTTCGCAATTTTGCCAGCCGGACTTTCCGGGTGAAATTGCAAAGATTTTTTAGAGGTCTTAAGCAAGAACTCAGGCTGCATGGCCACTGTGATTGTGGGTAAACCTCTCAGTGCTGCGTACTCTCCGGACAAAAAGAATTTTCCTGGCACTGATAGATTCATAGTGTTTTATAACCTGGTCGCACGAAGTTCTTTAAGAACTTCGATGGCGTTAGAAAGTGATATTCTTTTTCGAAGCTGCAAAATTTCTTCCAGGCGCTTTTGAAGTTGCGGCATTTCCTCATCTTTGGCACCCGCACCAAGGGATAAGTTTTTAATATGAAGCTTCATATGACCTTCGATGATTCCCACTGTGGTCAATGCTTTTAAAGCCCCTAAATTTTGTGTCAAACCCACGGCTGCACAGATTCGGGATAAGTGACTCGAGTTTTGAATGCCCATCATCTTCATAGCAATTTTGGCTGTTGGATGTAAAGTCGTGACCCCGCCCACAGTGCCCACGATCAAAGGGGCTTCAAAAATTCCGTGAAGTTCATTTGCACCCGTTTTTCGCCATTTGGTGATGGACTTATAGCGTCCACTTTGAGCGGCATAGGCATGAAGTCCTGCCTCCACCGCACGCCAGTCGTTGCCTGTGGCAATTAAAATGGGATCAATGCCGTTCAGTACACCTTTATTGTTGGTAGCAGCCCTGTAAGGATCAAGTTCAGCAAACAGCGATGCCTCTTGAATTTTTTCTGCCAAGTCTGAATCTATATTTTGAATATTGATTTCAGCTCGGGTGATTTTTGTATCCACAAGGTTGGATAAAATGCACATGGTGACTTTTTCACCCGTTAAACTTTGTAAATGATCTTTTAAAAATTCACAGACTTGATTGATGATGTTGGCACCCATGGCATCCACAGGATCAAGAAGCACATGCACCACACCCATGAAGCTAGCTGATTCTTCTTCACGGTCTACAAATCTGACGGTGATGTCAGTGACACCCCCACCACGAGCGACAAGGCCAAAAGCCACTTCGCGGTTCGCAAGATCAATTAAATATTGTTTCTGGCTTAATACGTCTTTTTTAAACTGTTCAGGGTTTTTGACTTTTGCAAACTGAACCTGACCAATGATGTTTTTGCCGACCACTTCCGTTTTGATGGATCCTGATTCCCGGACCCATTTGGCTGTTTTGCTGGCTGCGGCTACGATGGAAGTTTCTTCGACAGCCATAGGGATAAAATAATCCTCCCCATCGATTTGAAAATTAGTGGCGATCCCCATGGGAAGCTGGAAGTAGCCCACTACGTTTTCTACGAACTTTTCGCCTAAACCAGAATCTTTAAGCCCGCCGGATTTTAAGTAATTGGCTTCTTCAGAACTCAGGACTCCGGCTTCCATTAAGGATTGCAATCTTTCAGAAAGATTCAGTTTGGAGAAGCCCTTAAAAAGGTTCGAGAAATTGTTTTTCATAGTACTAGTAGTATCTCATGTTCGAGGCGGTTTGCTGTAGTTGTATCATGACAAAGTGGCCTTGGATATTCGCCCTTTGAGATCCTGTATTGTCTTTGCACCTGTACAAAAAAGAGACGTTTTTAATTCCAATTCGAATTGAGCATAAAGCTTTTCTAAGGCTTCTGAAGACAGGATCGCAGCTTCCAGCCAAGGTCTTGCCGTTCCGACCATTTCGGCGCCCAAAGCTAAGGCTTTAGCCGCATCCACGCCGGATCTGACCCCGCCCGAGACCCATTTTTTCATTTTTAAACTTTGCACTTGGACTTGTTCTAAAACATCCAAGGAAAAATAACCCCATTCATTAAAATGGCCAGAGGCTTTTTCATAAATTTCATTATTGGACCTGAGGCCTTCAATTCTTCCCCAATGGGTCCCTGATTTTCCGCTGATGTCTGCAATTTCCACACCTATGTTTTGGAGGCGAATCAGCGTCTGGGGCCCAAGGCCTGAGCCCACTTCTTTCACAACAATGGGAACTGATGAAAGCTTCACCAGTTTTTCCAGTGCCGCCAAGCCCCCACGAAATTGCGGGGTGCCTTCCACTTGTAAAGCTTCCTGCAAAGGGTTGGTGTGAACGATTAAAGCTTCGGCTTGAAGACTTTCAGTTAATTTTAAAATTTGTTCTGGACTATGAGTGATCACCTGAGTGATTCCGATGTTTCCCATCAATCTTGATTTCGGATATTGTTTTTTAACGGATTTCCATTCTTGTTGAGCTGAGGAATCCGAGAGCTCTTTTCGCTGCGAACCCACCCCCATAAGAATTTGTTTATTATGCGACAACTCGGCAAGCCTTTGATTGATCTGAACACCACCTTCATGACCTGCCGTCATGGAGCTAATGAACAGTGGCATTGTTGTTACTTTGCCAAAGATATTTGTATTCAGGTTGATTTCGTCAAAGTTGAGTTCAGGAAAAGCTTCATGGTGAAGCTGATAGTGATCCCAGGCGTAGCGATTGGAAGCCTGGGACTGTGAAGAGAGAGACAGTCTTATGTGTTCTTGCTTTCTTAGCTCGAACTGGCGGTTTTGATCGGCCAAGACTGACTCTCCTTGAGTAGATGATTATTATTTAAATTACTTCATCGCGTGCTGACACAAAGCTTGGAAGCTTTTCATGTCATGAATTGCAAGTTCGGATAGATTTTTGCGGTCAATTTCAACCCCAGCTTTAATGAGTCCACCCATTAAACGAGAGTAAGTTGTTCCACAAAGACGAGCCGCTGCATTGATACGCTGATTCCACAAAGCACGAAATTGGCGCTTACGCATCTTACGATGTTTGTAAGCGTACACCATCGCTCTGTCGTCCATCTCCACTGCGTGAGTGTAGGCACGAGAGTTCGCTGAGTAACGACCTTTTGCACGTTTGAGAACTTTTTTATGTCTTGCACGATTTGTTTTACCGGATTTTACACGAGCCATTTTCTACCTTCTCTTTTTCTAGAACACTAAAGTTCGGCTGGTTTGGTACATATTGGCATCATCTACGTAAGATCCTTTGCCAAGCTGACGTTTAGTTTTTGAACTCATGTGTGAGTTCAAGTGTCGCATCCCAACGGATTTCTTTTTTACTTTTCCACTGGGGAGAAGCTTCATGCGCTTTTTAGCACCTGAATGGGTTTTCTGTTTCATGATAGACTTTCCACCGAAAAGGCGTTTGAACCGTTATGGTTCAACACTTGTAATGAGCCGTTTTCAGAACATGAGGTCAAAAGTATTAACAAACCTTGACCTCTATGTAAATGAAATTACTGGTACTTGTAAGAGACAGCACTTTCATAATAGGGATCTGCGTCTCGAACGGGGCCTTCTTGCACAATAAGGAGTGCGCTGTAAGAGGCACGCACCTCTTCGGGAGCCATTTGCGAGCGAGAAACCGAGGGATTACGCTGAACTAATTTCAATTGACCATTCGTGTCATACTCGGGGTTTCCGAATACGTCGAGCTTGGGAATGGGATACCCACGGGTGGATAGAATTCTCTCAAACAAATCAAAGGCCGTATTGGGGTCAAGTCGGGTGCAACCACCGGAATCACGAGTTCCCAAATTTCCGATTTTAGTCGGCATCGCTGCGTGCAAAGCTAAACCACGGGTGCGGTTATAAAACATCGCATGCGGCATATCCGCGTCGTAGCTTTTTGATTTATAATCGCGAGCCAGAACTTCAAAGTTGTAATAACCGGGCTCTGTGTAGGTGTGGTAGGACTCAAAGGGCTTTTCACAATGAGGCTTTCGACCCCGCAACTGAAAACTACCTCGGCCTGTGGACACTTGGGTTTTTCTAATTAATTGTCCGCGCTGGTAAATTCTGATGGTTTGGGACTCTTGAACATTGGATCTGACCGGTACCATTTGGCCTCGGCTGTTACGCTCTCTGACCACTTCACCAAATCTTCTGACCTTGTCAGCTTCAGGTCCATAATACTGTAAAAAGGCAGCAGCAGCTGCTCTTTCGCTGTCGCCCACGATGGAGTTAGTTTTAGTGATATCAGGAAAACCAAAGCCTTCGAAACGAATGGGAATATTAATAAAGGGCAAAACTTGCGGAAATTCGGTGTGATGAACATACGGGCTGTCCGTGTTCACAACAATGACGTACTCGTAGGCCGACAACCAAGGTTTTCGTCTTAAGTCTGTTTCTAAAAAAGGAACGATCTGTCTTTTGAAGCCCTCTGGAAGTGGCGTGGATAAACGCTCATGCTGAGCCACTGCGAAATCGATGGGATCTTTAAAATTCCATTCACAGCCTGCATTGGTCGCATCATTGATGCCTCTGAAGATGGCCCCGAGGAAAGCTTGTGACGGGGAAGTTAATGCTGTGATCGCAGCAAATGCCAAAAGCGGAAATGGATTGAGTTTCATAACAGGACCTTTCGTTGATTAAAGCCACCTTAAAGCAATCTGGTGAAATCACACCTGTTAGAATTCTAGACAGTAAAAAAGTAAGGAGTCTTTCGTCACATCGTCTAAAATTGATACATCTTACACGGTTGATAACGAATCTAACAGGGGGTGACTCTGGCACTTGGATCGCAACGAGCCTCGGAGTGGTCATGAAATATTTTAAAGAAATGGAAACTTAAAATGAAAAAAACTTTTTTGAATCTTACAATTTCAACAGTTGTTATGATCGGAGCCTCTACAAGTTTTGCTAATACCCAAAAAAGGAACGAGGAAAAAGCGGCTGGCCTTGTGATGGGAAAAGTCTTAGCTGCCATCGACTTTAAGTCTTCACAATTTTCTCTTAATTTTTTTGAAGGTGCATTTTTTAAGAAAAATAAAGACACCAAATCTTCATTGAGAATTGATTCCATGCATGCAGATGCCTCTATTAAATTTAAAAATGATGTGATTATTGATACACAGGATTTTTCCAAAGAAATGTCTGCTGAAAAAAAGCAAAAAAACCAGGAATGGCAACCTAAAATATCTTTGCTTTCAAAGGATCTGTCTGTGCTATCGGCCTTGGATGCAGACAGCAACGACAAACTTAAACTAACCATCTTCTTTAAAAAAGCGAATGATAAAGCTGACAGTGGACTTAAAATATTAGTGGGAAACAGTTACAACCAAGAGCTGATCAACATGAATCTGGTTTCGATCAATGTGATATTAATTACAGACCCCAATTCCACGGCAATGAATGTCAGAGGATCTTGTTTGGCTCGTAAAAAGATAGCAGGTCAGATGCAAGATATTCCTCAGTGTACTTTTAGCGGTGTGGTGGATTCAGAAAATGACACCTACAATATTAACGTTAATTTCGGTGATAAAAAACAAGCCACTCAAAAGCTCAACTAGTTGGGAAACGTAAATAAATGAAACAGGGCTTGGTTCTTATTTCAACACTCATTCTTTTAGGGCTTCCAGCCTGGGGAACCAATGATGGCCAGCCTTGGCCAGAAAAAGCTTTGACTGCAGAAAGCCAGCCAATCAGTTACCAAATTATTAAATTGGCCTTTTTCAATTTTGAGAAATTTTTAAAAGAAACGCTTAAAATGGAAAGCCAAATTTGCCAGTACACAAGCTTGGTACAAAATAAAACCTATAATTATCCAGAGACCGGAGCCTGCATTTATCGATTGTTGCTGGATTCGGTGAAGTCTCAAAGTCCACAGTCCCCGGTTTTTATTTGGGCTAAAACCATCGAAGGCCAACCGCTTTTGCTACGTCTTGACTGGCATCCTCAATTCAATAATTTTATGGAAGTTTATACTCAATTAATGGAAATGAAGTTTGAAAAGCCCATTCATTACTATAATAAGCGCGCCATGAAATTTCTTAAAATTGATTTTGAAAAAAGGGGTTACGGTTCCTCAACTTCTTTGGTCGGACAAATTTCAATCACGCTTAAAAGCCAACCTGAAACTGTACAAAATTTGATGGCTCTTGTTTCAGACCCCTTAGCTCAGCACATAAAAGTTGATAAAATATCTGTGGAATTGAGTCCTCATGGAAGACACAAGGACTACTTGAATCACAAAATTTCAGTCAAAATCTGGCCCTCTGAAACTTCGGAATTTTCACACTTTCAGCTGACAACTAATGTTAATCTGCTGGATCCCAGTCGCACCTTCATTATCAGGCAGGACTCAAAATGAAACAACTTTTAAGTCTCCTTTTTCTATTGAGTTCTCAGGCTTCACTGGCTGCGAACTTCCTGCCATGCTTTTTAAGTGGTCAGGAAATTTTAGACAAAGCCACAGAAATCAAATCTCAACACAGCGAATTTCCAGAAGCTTATATGAACCAAATTGAACTGAGTATGAATCTCTCTAATTTAGGATCCTCTTATTCCGGTGTTGTTGAGGGATTCTACCGTCCAATAAAAACACAAACTTTTTCCGTCATCCCTGAAACCATTATCGGAGTTGAGCTCAATAAAAAAAGTCATTTGGTTTATGTTTGTGCCCAAGTGGATTCGGATAAAAACTATGCCATTGATATTTTCTTTTTAGGTCACAAACCTCATATGGATGAAATCATTCCTGTTTTTAATTCTTTACTTCTCAGTGACCAGGTTAGAATTAGCCCCCTACAGATTCGTGTCCTAAATATTGATTCGGGAACTGATAATAAAATTATTAATTTCCTAAAAATGCTGTTTTTGCCTATTTATTTGCAACTTAAACTTTTCAATCAATTTGCTAATATTTTTACCGGAGCCTTTGGCGTCAGTATCGAGCGGGTCCGTATTATGAATAATATCGTTGAAGTTTCAGGTGGCATAAACATGAAAAATCCTGATCAACCACGATTTTTTAAGCGCATCGATTTGAAGTCCAAGGAAGCGGAAATCATCAAAGCTGACTAGTTAGCATGACAAAAAAAGGCCACTCGTCTAATGAGGCACACTATTTTCAAATAGGTTGCTGCCCGGCATGGCATACAACTCGCAATGTAATATTTACATCGAGGTGTATGTTTATGAGACACGTGCGTTTAATATTAAATCTGGCTCTTTCCATTACAAGCTCTCTTGTCATGGCCTCTGATTTTGATTCTTACCGCAATTTTAAAGCATTAACAGACACACCCGGTATGACTTTCTACCATCCAGGATTGTTCTTTGCCGGCGAAGTTGAAATCAAAGAAATTCCTGAACTCCCCTACCTCAATTCTAAAACAAACAACGACATTCAAAAAAGTGCCTGGTTTCTTGAGTCCATTGGAGTTGCTACTGCCGTGGGCGATAATTCGGGTCGCGATAGCCAATTTGATCTTTACAATCCAGTTTCCATCGACATCGGCCGCAATGAACCATCAGTGGAACTTTCAGTTCCGCAAAAGTCCCGTGAAGCAGAAGTGGGAAAATGGCATTTTGGAACCCATGATGCTTGGCACTTAGCTTACATCCCTGGTCCCAGACTCAGCGACATTTCTACTCCAGAGAAAATAAGAGCTTCAAAAGATAGACTCGTTCATCATTTACTACTGATCGAAAGCTATGCCACCACTTTAAGCGGAAGTCGCCATGCCAGGGATTACTGGAATTGGAGAAACAAAGTTAACGGAGCTGAAAACACAGAAGAGTTTGAAAGATTGAATAAGGGTCTTTATTCTATTTCGAATATGTCCGAGTCTGATTTTTTTGACATCATTAAAGCTGTTATGTTTGGTGAGGTCAGAAATTTTTCAAAAACCTGGAATCAAAATTTTGATGCAAAACTTTATGATGAGTCTAGAAAAGCAGGTGTTCCCATGCTTTTCCCAAGTTTTCAAAAAACGCTTGGTGATAAAGGTGAAAAATTATTTCTTAAATATGGATTTGGTACTGTTGCAGGTCTTGCTAACTATTTAGCTCCAGCCAGTGGCTACGGATACCAAATGTTTAAAGCTTACGCTCGAATGCAAGCCGATTACTACTTGCAGCCTTGGTACGTGAAATGGGCTGATATGTATCAAGTGGGATTAGATTTTGATGCCGCTGATGCAAGGCTTGCAAAAATCATTCAAGACTTACGCAATAATCAAGTGATGCATGATGTGAAAAAGCCAGAAGCCGGTGTTTTTGAAATGATGCATACGAAAAACTCCAGTGAACAACTGGGTCGAAGAATCATTGAGTTTTTAGAGCTTGTAAAAAATAACCCCTCTGAATTTCCTAGGGATTTGAATCAAAAATTGGAAGGTCTTTTAAAATTAAGCCACAACTTGCATAACGAAATTCTAAAAGAAATCAAAGGCCACACACGTTTTTCTCAAGAGCAGGTTAATTATTTCCGCAATGCTTACAGCGAACTGACTCAAATGGCCGAGCAACAAATTCCCATCGAGAAATCCTTACCCTTAAAGCTTCGCCTACCCATGGCTGATTATAAAACCTATTGGAACAATGCCTACGGTGTTATTTTACCCAGACCCTCAGGAATGACAAAATTTTTATCAGCTCGTGGAATCTGGGAATCCGCAAGAAAACAAAGAGCCGCTAGAATTCGCTCTGAACTTAAGGGTGTTCCTTTTGTGAATGTGATGCCTGAGGGTGAAACCATTGATGATATCGAAAAAAGAATGGGAATAATTTATGACGGTCGTCGTTCTGGCCGTCCTGTGAATGTTAATAGCTCAAGTGATGCGAGTGAGTACCTTAATTCCATAGATAGAATCAAAATGACTTTTGCCTACCAAGCCCGGCAAATATTTCTTGGTCAAATCAGAGAATACAGTGAACTTTCGACACAAGAAATTAAACAGGTCTATGAAGCGACTGAATCACTTGTTCAATCCATGGATTTAGCTTTAGAACAACATAAATCCAATTATAAAGCTGTCTTTGTCAGCCGAAATGCAAGCTCTCAAGTCAAAGCCGATTTTTTACGAATGGAAGGCAATCTGAAATGGGCCACTGATCAGACTTTGTTTATGATGGCAGACATTTTAGATCTCAGTGATTTTGGAAAACCAGTTAAAGCTATAAAAAAATACTTGAGCTTTGCTAATCAAATGACAACAAAATTAAACTCTAAAACTGGGTTTATTATCCCCAATTTTAAAAGTTACGCAAGCTACCTTTTCCCCAAAGACACTTCCAGAATTAAATCACTTTGTTCGATGCTGACTCGGATGTGTTTTAACTCCAACATCAGTGACATCGTTAAAAGTGTATCCAGTGATTTGAAAATAGCTCAAGTTGCCAATTTGAACCTTAAAGACATTCCAAAAAATGCAGCTCTGATTTTAATCATTAATCATGACTCACCTATCGAAGATATACGAATGGCTCAACTTGTAGCTGAAAAAATGGGGCTTAAAGAAAACAATGCCATTTTAACAAGCAAAAGAAATTGGCCACAGCAAAAATTATTTTCTAATTCTGACAAAAGTATCCTATTTGCAGATGATGCCAATTTATCTGCTCAAGTTTTAGAAAAACTCTCCTCCCAGAGGGCCTCTCCGTCTGTAACAATATTTCCTGAAGGCAATACTCCAGGTCAACACTCTCAGTTTCCATTATCAGTGAAGCCTGGTGCCTTCTCATTAGCTAGGAAAGCGGCTGTGGCTTTAGCTGAAGTGAAACCTGTCTATTTGGTGACGGTCACGACCAATATGCTAGCCCACGTTACAGCCCATGCTGAGCTTTCAGTTTCTGTCACTCAGGTGACTCAAGTTCCTACTCATCCCATCAGCTCCAATGACGAATGGGTCAGCAGCCAAAGACTCGCCTTTGAAAATGCCGTCTCTATAATGCGAGGCCAATCACAAGTGGATCTCATTCACCGCAGCCGAACAGGTTCAGGAACTCGTTTCGCAACAAAAGTGAAAGAGTATATTCCAGGAACCCAAGCGATGGAGACCATCGGGGATTCTTGGAAAAAAACTTGCCGTGAGGTTGTTAAGTAAATTGAAGTGCCTTTTTGGTTTGCGCGTAAGAAAGCCGAATGGCATCACTGGCCAAGTGCATGCGGTTCGGCCCCATACTGATGGACTCATCCTGCTGAAAGAAAAACGTGTTTTGAGTTTTTCTTTTGAATGAACTTTGAATAATAATTTTTTTTCCAAAACCATCAGGTTTTAGAAAGTGCACAAGGGTGCGATTCTTGTAATAGGGATTTTTTGTGCCAGTCCAGTCTGTTATTCCACCGTCCATATAATATTTGCCAGCGATTTGAACAGGTTTAAAAAGTAACGGAAAACAGCATGATGCTCGAACCGGTTCAATTAAGTCACCCGTTTGAAAACTTCGAGTGCTGAGTGATTTCACTTCAAAAGTAGAAACACTTAATGGAATTTCTAACTGATTAAAATCAGCAACTAAATACTGCGACAAAAGTTTTTTAAACTTTTGACCTTCAAGAATACCCATTCCTGGTTTAAAATCCCAAAAATCTTTTTTTTGAATACGACAAAGTAGCTCTTCGATGGATTTTGAATCTTGACCGGAAGCGAGTAAGCTTCCAATCAAAGCCCCGGCACTGGAACCCATGATGGCTTTAGGGCGATAGCCCTCTTCAAGAAGGGCTTTAACAAAGCCACAATGAGAATAAAAACCAAAAAAACCAGCTGATAAAGCCAGTGAAAAATCACCTTGTTCGAGCCACTGCCGTAAGTGTGTCATTTTGATATTGAGCCCCAGAAAGACCTCATTGTCAAAAATTGGCTTTGGCGAATGTTTGATCAGCCAATTGTACTTTATTCAACCTTGGGCTGGAACAAGAATCGCAAGTGAATAGGTAACTCGAGGTATTCATTGAAATTGACTCTTATACTGCCCCTCTTCTTAGCTTTAACGACTTTTGCAAGTCCACCGGCCATTGATTGCAGAATTTCGGTCAATGAGAAAAAATCCATTGTTTCGCAAAACTTAGTTGACCCTGAGACATTTGTTTTATCAAAACCCATTCCCGTTCGTGCCCAAGACATACATTTACAAGTACTTCCTAAACAGGCTTATCAAGATCAGATTTTTGCACTGACCGGCGAGTATTTACCACAATCAGTCATCGACTCCTCAAATTTAAATTATAAATTCAAATTTGACAATGCTCCCAAGCTAGATCTTGTTGTTCTCTCAACTTTGTACGCACGCTATGATTTTACCAGCCACTATTTCGCTCAGGCTTTGAAGTATCACGTTGATCAAGGAGCTATGGTCGTATTTGCAGCAGCCAAAAGTGTGATCGATTTTGCAAAACTCACTTCGCCTGGTAAAGTCCCTGTGACAACTCAAAAAGATATTGATTTTATGAAGTACCTCTCTGATATGGGAGTTGAGGTTCATGTCCTTGGTCCCAATGATGTGGTGCCAAACAGATTTAATAAAATTCAAGGCTTTTTAAAAGCCATGCATGCAAAAGCTTTTGCTGTGTTTTCACTTTCAGAGCCAGAAAAAAGTCAGGTTTTCATTGGCGGTCGAAACAAAGCCGATCCCTATTACTTGGAAAACTGCCCTGACCTCAGTCAATGTGCACATATGCTACAGTATAAAACAGAATCAGACTGGATGAATGTGGCTGACTTTGATGTTTCCATAAAAGATCATCAATTCACTCGCCAAGTGATTGAAGACTTCGGTCTTATATTTCCCGATTCTACAAAACAAAAACTTAAAAAAATAACTGAAAAGCCCGCCTCAACCCAAGTGAGCCGTAAAGTTGAGGATTCAAAAAATGTAAAGATAACAAACTTTTTATCAGTTTCAGGAAAAGACTTAGAACTGCTTTATGTGAACACCATTGATAGCGCCAATGAAAAAATAAGAATTTTGACACCTTACTTTAATCCAACAAAAGAAATAGCTAAGGCATTGAACCGAGCCCTGAAAAGAAATGTGAGTATCGAAATCGTCACCAATATCTATTTGCACGGTGATGATTTTTCTCCATTGATCGTCAGTGCCATCGAGTCTTTTAATCAAATGGGACTTTCTAAATTAGGTAAGGGTGTCATTCTTAGGAACTGGGAAGCTCCTAGTTTATTTCACTCCAAGGTCTTGCAAGTGGACAAGGACACCATGATGGTAACAAGTGTAAATATTAATAATCGAAGCTTCAAAAAAGACATTGAAAATGGTGTTGTCATTGAAGGTAAAGAAGTCAGTGATCAATTCAACAAAGAAGTTTTTGAAAAACATATCTTACCTCACACTCAAGTGATTGATGGTTTTAATCAGCCAAAACTTCTTTATCGATTACTGTATTATTTTTTTGGTCATCACTCTTAATGCCAATTTGTCACGGGATGGCATTTATTTGTAAATTTATTGCGTTCTACTGACTAGCTCAATAACCTATTTCTGATCCAATGCGATTGGAGACAGGTTGATTAACAGACGGCATTTTTTAAAAGCAGCAGGCCTTATCAGTATCGGTGCTATGGTTGATGCAGATGTCACAACTGAAGAAACCGAACAACCCATTGATCTTGATGCCTTGGTATTTTCCCCCACGCAAATCCGCTTTGTTCAAGGTGCCACCAATGCAAATTCCACACTCATTTCAATTCTTGCCCATAAAGACTATGCGGATAACATTGATATTTTTGATCAAAATAAAAACTCCATCGCTTTTCAGCATAAGCTGATCGACTTCAAACTTTCTGAATTTGTCATTCATCAACTTTTTATTGACGGTTTATCCATTCAGAACGAATACAGTCTTCTTGTGACAAGTAAAAAATTGTCCACTGCCAGCCAGAAAAATTTCAAAACCTTGGATTGGAATCGTCAGGACTATAAAATTGCTTTCTTAAGTTGCTCAAGCCACAACCACGGCGAACCCACTGTCATGAGCAATATGGAAAAAAAATTGAATCAATCCAATTCCGACGTACTGTTCTTTTTAGGTGACGCAGTTTACGCTGACACCTCCAGAGATGTGGTCGCCGGTCGTCCAGCCACTCCTGAAAATGCCTACAAGCTTTATGTCAAAACACTGATGGAACTGGGACTTTATAGTTCCGATCGATTAAAGCCAATTTTTGCCATCTTTGATGATCATGATTTAGCTTATAACGATGCGGATTCTAACCATCCCCATCTGAATCTAATGACTCAAATATTTCGTGCGATCTACCCCGTTGATCATCGTATCAACGGAATTTCCATGGGGCCTGGCTGTGCTTTTTCCATGAAGGCTTTTGGATGGCGCTTTGTTTTTATCGATGGTCGCAGCTTCCGAGATGGCAACAGATCTGTTTTCCTGGGTCCTAGGCAAATGAATTGGTTAAATACACTGTTGCAGAATGATAGCTCACCTTGCTTTTTTATTTCGTCTCAACAATTTTTTAATTATAAATTCTTTTCTGAATCCTTTGAAAAAACTTCTCCTGAAGAACTTTCTGAATTCATAAAATTCATTAAAAATCATCCCTCTCCTTGCGCTTTTATGGCCGGAGATGTTCACTATTCGCAAATTCATGAAATTGACAAGTCCACGTTTGGATATACGACCTACGAACTCAGCTCGAGTGCTTTTTTTAGTCTTTCAGCCAAACAATTTGGAAAAAGATCCGTCAGAAATGGACAACTGGCCTACTATGGCTACCCCAATTTCATTGAATTTAAACAAATCAATAATACGGCTAGCAGTATTCAATTCCAACTGACCTGTGTATCGGAAAAAAATTCGAAGGAATTTGAAATGCAACTCAGTATTACTAAGTAGTTAAAAAACGTAACCATTCTTTGCGAAATTTTTGTCCAGCCATAGAATACAACGAAACATCAAATCCGTGGGTTTGATAAGGAAGTGTTAAAGACTTCACCGAATGATTCGTTTTATCTAAACTTTCTGCCAAAAGGACCGAATGGACCGGATCAACGAATGGGTCAAAATCCCCACTCAAGATAAAAAACTTTCTTGTCTGGGGCTGTATGGCTTTCGTCAAATCAGGATAAGTTGGCGTTTCATTTATTAAAAGTTTTTTAACGATTTGCTCTGATTTTAAAATGGCATTGGATCCAGGCTCTTGGGACCACGCCATGATATCAATAATCGGATAGAGCAAGGAAACAGATTTTATTTTTTCTTCAGAGGCCAGCGAATGAGAAAGCTGTCCTGCCAAGTAGCCACCAGCCGATCGACCTAGCAGATGAAACTCTTGAGGCAAAAAGTCAGCCCTTTTCAATTCCATGACTTCCTTTGTACCTTCAATGAGATCATTTAAGGGACGTGGCCAAACACCATCAGGAAGATTTTGATAAGGTAAGGCCACCACATGAAAGCCCTGACTTCTTAAAAAGCTTTGTAAGTAAGAAAGCTGACCAGGACCCTCAGCTATAAATCCACCACCAAAAATAACTAGCACACAGGGAGACTGTGGACTTGGTCCTCGGTAAAAGTGAGCCTTACCACTTTTTAATTTCCATATTTCATTGGGCCGAGACCAAAAAGCAGGAAGATAGAAAAACATCGAGAACCAAGAAAAAGGTCTATCGAATCTATACTTAAAATAAACAATTAAAACATGCCCCACAAGTACCGCAATCGAAACAAAGTGAAATTCACTGGGCCTTACAGCGAATATTAGAAGGTTCAGAACCAACAGTGGACCATAAAAACAACTGGCGAATAAGGATAAACCCCAAGTCAGCCTTGTCATGGGTTTTATCCAACAAAAAAGAACGGAAATTAAGGTTAAACTACTGATGAGCTGAATCAAATAAATCAATTAAACCCTCGCTCCAGAGTTCACTGGACATGGAAATAAAATCTTATTAGCTTTATATTATGACTAATAAAAATAAACTTTCATCCCTTTTGTCAGAATATGGTCTTTCTCATGAAAACCCTGTGAATCAAAAAATCCACAAAGTTTGTGTACCGCTTATTTTACTTAGTTTACTTGGATTATTAGGCCAAATACCAGGGCCTTCCCATTGGGCTTCTTACGCTCTTATTGCTTTAGGACTTCTTTACTACTCTCAGTTCAAAAACTTAAGTGTGTTTGTGGTCATTCTATCGCAAGTGATCCCGATGATGGTGGTGATCCACCTTTTAAGTCATCACAGCTATCAGTTATGGCTTGGAATATTCATTGTGGCTTGGATCGGGCAATTTATCGGGCACAAGATTGAGGGCAAAAAGCCCTCTTTTTTAAAAGACATTTTCTTTTTACTGATTGGACCTCTGTGGGTCTCTAAAACATTTTTGAAATATTAAGAATTAATACAATAGCCGCGCATACGAATTTTATTAGTCCAACTGAAAAATCCTAAAGATGTACTATAGCGTGTATTAATGCCCTCAACTCGCCCTTTAGGACATTGTTGTTTCAATTGATCATAAGCCTGGTTCACGTAGTTGGTTTCCTGAGCAAACCCTAGAATCACTTTTTGCTGAGTCATCGCTTCGATCAACTGACCTGAGCCTCCGTTTTGATCAGTGGCTTGGTAGAGATGCACACTGTGAGCACAGGCTGAAAGAACTGAAAAAGCAAAAAGAAGAGATAATTTTTTTAACATTTTAAATCCTTAATTTTTTGCTACACAATAGCCGTCGGCAGAGGCCTTCAAATTATACGCAAAAAGTGGAAAGTAAGTTATGACTTCATACTTTGTTAAAATGCCTTCGACTCGGCCTTTAGGGCACTGTCTGGCCAAATCCATCACCATATTGTCCACATACTTGTTATCAAAATTAAATAACATAAACATGAAACGCTCTCCCACCGCACTGACGGGTTTTGACCGCTGAGTGGGAATGGCCGATGTGGAGACACTTGATAAATGAGTGCAAGACATCAGAAAAAAAGCGCTTAAAATTAATAATAGACTTTTCATAATTAAGATCCTTTTTGGCAGTAGCCAGTAATGCGGACGATTTCCCCGCTGACAACCGGGTATTTGGCCGTTTCACGAATGGATGTCAGTCCACTGATTTTTCGACTAGGACATTCGAGCTGGATGGCTCGCATGATGGAATCCGCGTATTTTTCATTGAAAACCATATTGCCTGTGCGTGGCCCCATTTGAAACATCGATATGATATCGTTGATCTGTTGCATTTCTTTTCGAGTTTGCTGGCTTTGAGTGAAAAGTTTGGCCGTATCCGCTGCTTCTTGTAAATTCACGCCAGTTTCACTGACTATGATCTCAAATTTTTTACCAGTCATAACGGCTTCTGAATCAATGGAGCTCATTTGAAACTGGTGTAAAAAAGCACAACCATTTAAAAATAAAACAGCTAAGGAAAGAAGAACAAGATTATTCTTCTTCATCTTTTTCTGCTTTCAAATCACCTGGCGCTGCCGCCTGTGCTTTTTTAACAGCATCAGGATGAGCTTTAAGATAATCTTTTACTTTTACTGGATCTGGAGCGATTAAAGTAAACATTTGTTTACCTTCCATTTTAGGCTGACTTTCAATCATGGAAAGATCGGCCACAAATTCCATCGCTTTACGCATCAACTGAATTCCAAATTCTTGGTGAGCCATTTCCCGACCCAAAAAGCGCATATTGATTTTGACTTTATCACCTTCAAGCAAAAATCGTCTTGCATGACGCATTTTAGTTTCGAAATCATGCTGATCCGTTCGTGGTCGCATTTGGATTTCTTTGATTGTGACGATCACTTGTTTTTTACGAGTGGCCGCGTCTTGCTTTTTCTTTTCGTATTTATACTTACCATAATCCATGATTTTACATGTGGGAGGCGTCGCATTCGGCACAATTTCAATCAGATCAAGTCCTCGATCTTCGGCAATTCTTAAGGCCTCTGGAACAGCCATTACACCAATCATTTGTCCGTTATCATCGATGACTCGAATTTGTGGAGCTCGGATGTCACGATTGACTCGCAAACCATCTCCACGTTTTTTGTCTTTAAAATTTCCACCGGGTCCACCAGGACCACTCTTCATTCCTTTTTCAAATGGAGCAGCGATTGTATACCTCCTTCAAGGTCGTTTTTTTAACTTTCAAGCGTAAGTGCTTTTCTATTTTTAATTTCAGCTGTGATATGATTCACAAAAGAGTTCATTTCAATACCATTGATCATTTTTCCATCTCGAAGCCTAATGGAGACTTTTCCATTCTGGGCCTCTTGATCCCCTACAATGATCATATAGGGAATTTTTTGCATTTGCGCTTCACGAATTTTGTAATTCAATTTTTCATTTTTACGGTCAAATTCCACACGGACGTTTTCTGCCATTAAGTTTTTTTGCAAAGTTTCGCAGTAGTCATTCACCCGGTCTGTCACATTGAGTATCATCACTTGCACAGGTGACAGCCAAACAGGTAAGTGCCCAGCTGTGTGCTCGAGGTAGACTCCGATGAATCTTTCCAGTGAACCCAAGATCGCACGGTGAAGCATCACAGGTCGATGTTCTGAATTGTCTTCACCCACGTATTTCAGCTGAAAGGCTTCAGGTAAGTTAAAATCACACTGCAAAGTACCTAACTGCCACAAGCGTCCGATGGCATCAGTAAATTGAAAATCCAATTTCGGACCGTAGAAGGCTCCGTCTCCGGCGTTGATGTGATACTTCAAGTTCAAATTTTTTAAAGACTCGGCCAGTGCTGTTTCAGCTTTATCCCAAACCTCATCAGAACCTAATCGGGCTTGAGGCCTGGTGCTGAGACCAATTTTATAATCTGTCATTCCAAGAATTTGATAAACATCATTAAACAAATTCATGAAGTTTTGAATTTCACCTTGCAACTGATCCATTGTACAAAATACGTGAGCATCATCTTGGCAGAATGTTCTGACCCTTGTGAGTCCTGACATGGCTCCTGATTTTTCATAACGGTGAAGTCTTCCGAAATCGGCCATGCGAATGGGAAGATCTTTATAAGAATGATGAGTAGACCCAAAGAGCAAACAATGGGAAGGACAGTTCATGGGTTTCACACCGAACTCACGCTCGTCCGCTTGCATGAAGTACATGTCTTCTTTGTAGTTTTGGTAGTGACCTGATGTTTTAAATAAAGAAACATCAAAAATTTGCGGCGTGATCACTTCTTGATAATTGTACTGTTTGTATTTATCCCGGATCAGTCTTTGCAGCTCATTATAAACAATTGTACCCTTACCAGTAAAAAACGGAGAACCTGGTGCCCATTCATGAAACATGAAAAGCCCAAGCTCTTTACCTAGTTTCCGGTGGTCTCGTTTTTTGGCTTCTTCTAAGTTTTGTAAATGCTTTTCAAGTTCTTTTTTATCCTGAAAAGCAGTTGCATAGACCCGTTGAAGCATCGGATTTTTTTCATCCCCGCGCCAGTAGGCCCCCGCCACACTTAAAAGCTTAATGGCTTTGATTTGCCCTGTTGTTTGGACGTGAGGTCCACGGCAAAGATCAAACCAATCCCCTTGATCATAAATGCCCACGACAGTTTCGCCTTTAGCTTTCAGATCCTGGATAATTTCTACTTTGAAGCGCTCTTTCATTTTTGTGAAAATTTGGATGGCTTCATCGATTGCGATATTTTTTCGAACCAGTGGGTAATTGGCATCTAAGATTTTTTGCATTTCCTTTTCAATTTTTTCAAAATGCTCTTCGGTAAAATTAAAAGAAGAATCAAAATCGTAGTAAAAACCATTTTCAATCACAGGACCAATGGTGACTTTGACTTCGGGCCAAATTCTTTGCACCGCTTGCGCCATCACATGGGCTGCACTATGTCTGATTACCTCGTTGGCGTCAGAGCTGCGAGTGGTAACAAGCTCAATTTTTGTACCATCAGTGAGGGGCAGCCTAAGATCTTGAATCTCATTTGAACCATTAATCTTCACACCCAAAGTTTCTTTGGCTAGCCTTGGCCCGATGGATTCAGCCACTTCGAGAGCTGTAGGTTCGTGATCAAAAGTTTTTACGGAATTATCCGGCAGAATAATCTGAATATGCGACATAGAATTAAAATGAGGTCATTGTGGATAGAGCAGTTAATAAAGATTTTTGACGCATTAAATATAAATTAGCCAGCAGGCCTTAGAGGGTCAAATAAAAACCCAAACATCTTGCGTTAACAGGGCTATTTATCTGTGTTCAATGCTAATTGACCTTTAAAACCAACACCTACCCAGGAGTCCTCATGAAAAGCATCCTTCTTTTAACCCTATCACTTATTTCTACCCAAGCTTTGGCGGGAAATATCCAATGTGTTTTGCAGGAATTTGACGATCAAGTTAATATCCAGCAAGAAATGATTCTCGAGAAATCTGACGATCCCCATGGCTCACTCATTAACTTTAAACTTCAAGTATTGACCCAGTTTAACGGATTTGTGGCTTTGTCTAACGATGTGATCGTGATTCACTTGTATGATGCAATAACGAATTCAGCCATCTCGACCCAGAGCTATGGTTCAGCTGAAAAGTACGCAAGACTTCAGTACTTGCTACCTTCCGATCAATTGCTTGATGCTATTGTGATTGAGTGTTTAGAGAAATAAACTAAACGGACTCAGCAGCAAAACCAGGTAGCTGAGTCCGTAAACCTGTAACTTACACCAATTAGTAGGTCACATGATGATTAACAGCCTCGTGAAGGCGTGGATCCTTGATCGCAACGATGCTGTTCTTTGATAAAAACGAAGACACTGAATAAAGAAACATTCCCGCAAAACCAGCAAACATTCCCACTTCGATAAAACCAAAGGTCACATGACCGTGGAAGAAGTTAGGATACACCATCCAGTAAATGTCTACGTACTGCATGATTAAGATCAGCGAAGACACGAGAATCACATGATTTTCGTTTCGCTTAAGACCCCGTGGCAACAAAGCTAAAAAAGGCACAATAAAACGGAAAATAAGCAGTGCCATCGAAATCATGATCCAGCCACTGTTTTGTGAACGCATCAAATAATACTCAGTTTCTTCGGGGATGTTCGCATACCAGATCAGCATATACTGAGAAAATGCAATGTAGGCCCAAAATACAGTGAAACCTTTTAAAAATTTCACCACATCATGAAGATGCTCGACAGTGATGTAGCCTTTTACAAAGTTGGATCGCTGCATGAAAATAATCATCAATGCTAAAAAAGCTAAAGAGGATTGAAAGAGGCCCGCGAAAGTATAAATACCAAAGATAGTTGAATACCAAGTTGGTAATAAACTCATCAGTAAATCCATACTGAATAATGTAAAGGAAATTGAAAAGAACAAAATAAAGCCAACTGACAAACCCACATTTTTATGGGTCAAGTTCACATCACCTGATTGATCCTGCTTGAGAGAATTTCCAACAATAAAGTATCTAAAGGCCAACCAGCCTACGCAGAATAATAAAAGCCTGACTGCAAAAAATCCCACATTAAGATAACCGGTCTTTGCTGCAACAAGTGGTACTGATTTTACAACTTCTTCATTCGCCCATGGAAACAGGTAGTGCATTCCAATCAATAAAATAAGACCGGTCACTAAGATGTAGGGAATAAATGAGGTCATGGATTCAGATAAACGTCTGATGGATGTGGACCAACCGGCTTTAGCAATGTGCTGAATGGCTGTAAAAAAGAGGCCACCAAGACCCAAACAGGAGAAGTAAAAGAAAGCCGTTAAGTACGCAGGCCACAATCTTTCGGGGGACCTTAAACCAATAATAAAAGATAAAACACCCAATGCGATTAATACCCACATGGCTGTTTTAAGATTTGCTGAAGCGACAAACTTTTCTACTTTAAGTTCGAGTTTGTGTTGGGATCCTGCCATAATCTAACCTTGCCTTTTTATTTCTAATTTAAATTACTTCTGTAAGTGACGGATATAATTCACAACTTGCCAACGGTACTTGGCTGGGATGTGAGACGCATAAGGACCCATCACACCTTGCCCCATGGTGATCACATGATAAATCTGTCCATCCGTCCAGCCTTTGATTTTATCCGAAATCATGGGTGGTGGTTTAAGGGCCATCAATTGAGCGACAGTGGCTTTTTCAGAACCTTCGCCCTTCATGCCGTGGCAAACCATACATTGAGTGTTGTAATACTTCTGTCCTGTCATCAAAACTTCTTCGCTCATGTCACCAATAAGTGGATTTTTATTATTTGTGGCGGCTTCAAAGTCATTGCCGTAAGGGTAAGGCTCAAATCCCCGAGGCACTGTGCCAGCAGGAGGAACTCGGGCGCTGATTCCATTGGGAGCATTCACGTCGTACTCTTGAGCTTTAATCGAAGGAGATTCCATCATGTCTTGTATCAATTCGATGTTGGGCTTTGATTTATCACCGCAAGCCACAAGGGAAAACGAAAGTGCAAGAAGTGAAAGTTTAAATAATTTCATAATTAAAACTCCGCCACTTTTTTAGTTTCAATGGCACCCATGCTTTTGAAAAGCTGGTCCAACTTGGTTTCATCATAACCCATATCATTTTCAGGAATAAATATCGCAAACTTGTGTGATGTAAGATCAGGATCAATCACTGGTGGATCCACCTGAGGAAGTTTACATAATACAAATAAGGCTCCGACAGAGGAAAGCGCTGCAAATAAAATTGTTAATTCAAAAATGATAGGGATAAAAGCCGGTAAACTAAAAAATGGTTTACCACCCACATTGATCGGCCAGTTCACAGCCGAAGTCCACCATGTGAACCAAAGACCACCTAACAAGCCAAAGGTTCCTGCACCAAAGGTTACGTAAGGGATCATAGAGCGTTTGATTCCACAGGCTTCTTCCATTCCGTGTATAGGATAGGGAGAAATGGCATCAAACTTTGAAAAACCCATAGAGTGAACTTTTCTAGCTGCCTCAACAACTAAGTGTTCATCTGTCCAAATTCCTGCATAACCACCAATTCGTTTTTTTGCCATATTAGTGATGACCTCCGCTAGATGGTTCTAAATCTTTACGACCCACATGAAGTACTGGTTTAACTTCTGCGATAGAAACCGCAGGGAATAAACGTAAGTAAAGTAAGAACAAGGTTAAGAACATACCGAAACTTCCAAGCAGAACGGCACTATCGAAGAACGACCAGGCGTACTGTCCCCAGTTGGAAGGTAAAAAATCCCGGTGCAAAGATGTGATTGTAATCACATAACGCTCGAACCACATTCCGATATTAACAAAAATAGAAACAACAAACATCACAGGAATGCTACGACGAAGAGCTTTAAACCAGAAGAGTTGCGGGATGATCACGTTACAAGTGACCATGATCCAATAGGACCAACCGTAAGGACCAAACGCACGGTTGATAAACACAAATCTTTCGTACTGATTGCCAGAGTACCAAGCTATGAAAAACTCGGAAGCATAGGCGTAACCCACCATCAAACCTGTGGCCATGATGATTTTGTTCATAACTTCCATATGATCAATGGTAATGTAATCCTTGAACTGAGGAATACCGATTCTTACCAAAGTCATTAAAGTCACAACCATCGCAAATCCAGAAAAAATCGCACCGGCCACGAAGTAAGGAGGGAAAATGGTTGTATGCCAGCCAGGCAAAGAGGCCACAGCGAAGTCAAAGGATACGATGGTGTGAACAGATAAAACCAGCGGAGTCGAGAGACCTGCTAATATTAAATAAAGCATTTCGTAGTGGCTCCAGTTACGAGCCGTTCCCCGCCATCCCAATGACAAAGCTCCGTAGGCCAGTCTTCTGAATTTATTTTTTGCGCGGTCTTTAATTGTTGCAAAGTCAGGAACAAGACCGATGTACCAGAACACGATGGAAACTGTTGCGTAAGTAGAAACCGCAAACACGTCCCACAATAAAGGAGATCTAAAGTTCACCCACAATGGGCCTCGTTGATTGGGATATGGAAACAACCAAAAGTCGAGCCATGGTCGACCCGTGTGAAGTAAAGGAAAAAGACCTGCTGTCATAACTGCAAACACAGTCATGGCTTCAGCCGTTCTTGCCACTGAAGTTCTCCACTTTTGACGGAACAAAAAGAGAATCGCAGAAATCAAAGTTCCTGCGTGACCAATACCGATCCAGAAAACGAAAGTGATAATCATCGTTCCCCATCCATTTGGATGGTTAACGCCTAGCAAACCCATACCGTTAGCGATGATGATTCCTAAGATAATCACATAAAAAATTAACAATGTTTTCGCACTTAAAAATAAGGCGACCCACCCTTTTGAAGGAAGAGTTTCCACCGGCTTACAAATATCTTCGGTGATATCAGCAAGAGTTTTATTTCCTAAGATCAGTTGATTACGCTTCAGCATGAGCGCCTCCGTCTTTGCTTGCGGACTCTTGATCGTTGTTACGAATCTTAGTCATGTACCGAACACTAGGCTTTGCGCCCCACTCTTCGAGTAATCCGTAAGATCTTGGTTCAGCAAAAGCTTTTGAAACTCGAGAATTAGGATCGTTCATATCACCAAAAATAAGTGCATCCGTTGGGCAAGAAGTTTGACATGCCGTTTTCACATCGCCATCTTTTAAAGGACGACCTTCAAGCTTCGAAGTGTTTCTGGCTGCACGAATTCTTTGAATACAGAATGTGCACTTTTCCATAACTCCACGGATCCTGACTGTTACATCAGGATTAAATGACATGTGAACAGGGTTAGGAATTTCTTTTCGGTAATTGAACCAATTAAAGCGTCTGACTTTATAAGGACAGTTGTTTGAGCAATAACGAGTTCCTACGCAACGGTTGTAGGCCATATCATTAGTACCTTCGTCACTGTGAACAGTTGCAAGGACCGGGCAAACAGTTTCACAAGGAGCGTTATCACAGTGCTGACACATCACAGGCTGGAACACAGCTTCTGCATTGGCCATATCACCTTTGTAATAACGATCGATACGAATCCAGTGCATTTCACGGCCCTGAAGAACGTAAGCTTTTCCAACTGCAGGGACATTGTTTTCCGTTTGGCAAGCGATCACGCAAGCCGAACATCCTGTGCAAGAATTCAAATCAACGGCAAGTCCCCATTTGTTTCCGTTGTACTGATGTCCACTCCACATGGACCAAATATGATGCTTGTGAAGGCCTGCAGCTTGATCTTTTTTGAAATCTTTAATGGTAGCTTCAGCAACAATCTGACGGCCTTCCATTGTGTGGTGACCCGCAGTGGTTGCCAACTGAACTCGTTTTCCAAGTTTAGTGATACCCACATTTTGTCCAGAGAACTGGATGGAATCTTTAGAAATGTTAGCAAACTGATAAGCGTTTTGACCAACGCCATTCGCAATGGAGCCTGCGTGAGTTCTGCCGTAACCAACAGCCACAGCAAGAACAGAATCATGCAAACCTGGTTGAATATGCAAAGGTAAAGTCATATCACGAGTGCCCACGGTGATTTTAACTAGGTCGCCTTCTTTGCACTTCAACTTTTCAGCAGTTGCCATTGAACAAGAGACATAGTTGTCCCAAACGATTTTAGTCACAGGATCTGGGAGCTCTTGAAGAATGGCGATGTTGCTTTGTGAACCATCAGCTAGTTGCACGGTGGGGTAAAGCACAAGTTCATAACCATCAGTGGCTGCTACTTTTTTAACTTGGTTCAATGCTTCAGTTTTAAAAGATCTTGAGCCAGCACCCTGTGGAGCGGAACCCACGTAACCGTTTTGTAGAAGTTCCTGCCAGAAAGTTTCGAAGTTTTTACCTTTACCCGCTTGAGGATAAATTTCTTCTTTCCAATAATTTTTTAAATAATCAAAGTAGGATTCATAAGCCAGTAAACGCTTAGGTCCACGGTCTGCCAAATATGCCCAAGTCATGAGACTTAATTGAAAGGATCTTGTGTCCCATAATGGTCTGAGTGTGGGCTGATGAATGGATAAAAGACCTGTGGTGGATTCGATGTCTCCCCAGTTTTCCATGATATGATTATCCGGTGCTACATAGTGAGAATGCTGAGCCACTTCATCCATGCGGTCACTGGTTGTGATAATCACATCCACTTTTTTCAAAGCTTCTTGAAAACCTAAGGAGTCAGGCAAAGCGTAAACTGGATTCGTTCTGTGAATCACAAGGGTCTTCACTTGTCCGGCTTGCATCTTTTCGATCAATGCTAAAAGCCCGTCCCAAGAAGCTGACAGTGAATTAGACCAATCAAATTTGTAATCGATTGTTTTTCCGTCATTTCCTAAAACAGCGTTCAGAAAGTTCACAGCAATTTGAAGGCTAGATTGTTGACCGTTCATTGTGGGAAGACCACCGGCCACAACCACAGATTCACCGCGACTGTCCCAAAGATTGTTGGCGACTTCTGCAAAAACAGCAGGATCAATTCCCAAGTCAGCAGCCGCCGTGCTGAAATTTTCTAGAGTTGATTTAACAAGAGAATTTGAAGCGTAGGAAGACTTTCCTTGTTTCACAATTAATTCATAGGCAAGACCCATGGCCACTGTGATTTGCTGGCTGGGTTTAATTTTAAATCGGATGTCTGAGTTAGCACCCGTTAAAGAATAATTAGAATCAAATGTAATAAGCCTAGACATCTTGTCGACATTTTTTCTGCCTTTAGAAAACTGTCTGGAATTCGTAACTGGAGTATGCCAAGCACCTAAAAAGTCCGCATCAATGGACACGATGGTTTTTGCTTCATCAAAATGATAATAAGGAATGGCAGCTTCACCGTAGGAAAGCTTTTGTCCAACTGATACGTCAGATAGATTCAAAGGCTCCCAAGAGTAGTGCTGACCACCGAAAGCTTGGCAAAATTCTTTGATAATCGAGCGAGTCGAGGGACTTGGTAGGGATCCCGTTAAAACGGCCACTTGACCTTTTTTAAGCTGTTCGACAATTTGATCATCAAGATCGTCCCACTTGATTTGAATGGTATCTTTATTGGATCTTTTTTCGTTAAAAATATTTTTTCTAGGACCTTTGATTCTTTCAGGATCATAAAGACTTAAAAGAGCCGCCTGAGATCTTGCAGAAGTACCACCTTCAGAGAGAGGAAATTCATGATGACCTTCCACTTTCAGTGGTCGGCCTTCTTTAGTTTTAACAAGAACGCTTAAAGGTTCGAGGCCATCATAGAATGCGGAGGTGTAATAATTGGCCACACCCAAAACAACTTCTTCAGGTTGTTTATTATAAGGAACAATTTTTTGCACAGGTCTGCGGATACAGCCAGCAGAGGCCATGGCCACTGAAGCTCCCATCAATTTTAAAAATTCACGGCGAGCCCAGCCTTCTTCTTTTTCACCACGCAAAGGTGATGATTGAAATTCAGCTTCCGCTGCTTTCCAGAATTCAGGATCATTGTTGTACTGCTCGAGGTTCGCCCAGTATTTATTGTCGCGTTGAATATCAGGACGAGCCGCTTTCTTTTGCGCTAAAATTTCTTCGGATTCTTCATGATCGTGATCGTGGTGATTGTTTTGCATGTTTTCTTATTCCTCGATGAAGAGATAAATTAATAATGGCAAGTGGAACAGTTAAGGGGAGCTTTACTAGATTGTTCGCGGTGACAGTTGATACACCAGCCCATGGAAAGATCAGAGTACTGGTAAACCACCTGCATCTTTTCGATTTCCCCATGACAGGTTTGGCAGCTAACACCTTTATTCAAGTGAGCCGAGTGATTGAATCTAACGTGATCAGGAAGCATGTGAACTTTCACCCAGTTGATGGATTGGCCAGCGTCGTAAGCTTCACGAATTTTCGTTATATAAGGAGAGTCTGTCTTCACCTGCAAGTGACAGTTCATGCAGCTTTGCAGAGAGGGAATATTGGAGTGAGTGGATCTTTCCACCTGGTTGTGACAGTACTGACATTGAATATTGTGTTTACCAACGTGAAGGGAGTGATCAAAAGGAATCGGCTGTTCGGGTTGATAGCCCTTGTTGTAGCCGATTCCGTATTGAAATTTACACGCCGTTAAAGACAATCCCATCACGACCAAGAGAATAAATTGAGCCATAGCCATCCACACCTTATTATAAAAAAGCGAAGTGATTGATATAATTAGTTTCGTTGCCATTTAAAGACTTTTATGGCGAAGGCGCAAGCAGTTTTTTTTAAGGCATTACTGATGTTTTTGTCGTTCTCTGCGAACAAGTGCCACATAAATGATCAGTATAAAGTGTGCGATTACAAAGGCGGATACATATTCCACTCCACCCGCTCCGAATCCATAGGAATGCAAACCTGCACCCAACACGAAGTTCACCCCGTACCAAGCCATGATGACCAAAGAAAAAGTCGCAACTCCGCCGGCGATCATTCCAAAATCACGGACCAAGCCAACAAGACGACCATGAAGGACACCCAAATATCCCAAGGCCGCAATCAATGCCCAAGTTTCCTTCGGATCCCAACCCCAAAATCGACCCCAGGAATAATCAGCCCAAATACCGCCTAAAATAATTCCTGGAATTAAAAAAGCTAAGCCAATTTGCATAGATCGATAAACACTTTGAGCAATGGCTTTAATTTCACTAGCAAACTTTTTCTCGCCGCGAAGATAATAAATCAGTCCGATGTCCCCCAAAGCCATGGCTAAGAAGAAGGCTGAGTAAGAAACAGTGATGGTTAAAACGTGAATGGTCAGCCAATAGTTACTTCTAAGCACGGCTTCAAGTGGCTGAATGGAATCATCCAAAATCACCGGCGCGTTATCGGCCACGATCATACAAAGAGTGGCCACCATGGCTCCGCCCACCATGAGAAATTTATTTTTCATATAGTAGGCTAAGATTCCTGCAAAGACGACAGCACCAAAGGCCACCCAAACCACAGTCTCATACATATTGGTCACTGGCGGATGCCCGGTCAGATAAACCCGAATGGCAAAACCATAAGTGTGCAATAAAAAGCCAACGCCTAAAAATCCGTGGGCAATAGTTTGCATGATTGGCTTCGTCATGACCCACACTAATATATAGAGAAGTAACGAAAGCCCGTAGAAAACGGCTGACCAGCGAAAGGGATGAAATTCATTAAAATGAACTTCAATATTGAATGACGATCCAGTGGGATACAGTCCCGCACTTTTTTCCTGAGCCGCCTTTTTGAAATTCAGAACGGCCTGATCAAGAGTTTTTAAAGCTTGAGCTTTATCAGCAGAACTTCCACCTTCCACCTGGGTGCCAATGGAAGAGATAAAAGACTTGGTAATTTCAGCGAACAAACCTTGGAATTCGGCAGGTAATTCAGCCACTGAACCCCAAACTTCTTGGCCTTCCATTGGAAGGACTTTTAACATTCGGCCCGCAGCGATTTCAGTAAAGATAAAGTACTGATTTTCAAGCCTTTGCAAAGCTTGATAATAAGGCGTCAACTTTTCTTTTGTTTCTCGTTTGTCACGAAGCTCTACCATAAGGTCAGTAAATGCTGGGTTTCCAAACAAGTCTTGGCCCTTGTAGCGCTTTCCATCTTCTTTAAGCCCTAGGCGCTTTTTCACATCCAAGTTAGAAACTTGAAAAATTTCTTTTTCTGCCCATGCTTCCGGAGTCAGCATCCAAGTGAAAATAACTTCATAAGCAGGGCGGCCTTCAAAACTCGTTTTGCCGTAAACAAGCTCTAGGTTTTCACGAGCAAAACTGTCGAAAGGCTTTTGTCTTCCTCCGTCTTGGACTGGCAAAACTTGAAGTTCAGTGACTGCAAAAGTTAAGCAATTAAAAAGGAAAACAAAACTAACTAAGGCTTTTTTGAAAAAGGCCATGACCACTTCCTTTTAAAATAGAAAAGTAGAATAATTCCTATGCTGACAAGTAAAGATCCTAAATACTTTAAAACTCGACCCGGATCATAGTTAACACTTAAAACTGATGAAATGGGTTTTCCCATTTCATCTTGCTGGAAGCTGGCTTGATAAAAAGTGAGCCCTTTAAACTTCAATGGCTCATTCATAGAAATCACATGGTTTTCAATGGTGGGAACATTCACGATGCTTTTGTATTCCATGGCCTTATTAACGCCTTCATACTTTACCATCTCAAAATCTTTAAGCTGCACAGAGAAATCAAGTTCAAAGCGCTTCTGTCCGTAGGTCAAAATATAGACAGCATTTTCTGAGAATATTTTTAAAGTGTCGTTTTGCAAGACCCATTGATCTTTGTTTTTATAATTAATTTTTGCAGCTGCCACAGTCAGCGGAGTCGGTCCGTCTTTTTCTTGAAAGTCCCAGGATTCTTCAGCTTTGGGTAGCACCCGAAGAAGCTTCAGCTCAAACCCCATCCAGTCCAACTGCAGTGAGTCCGATTCTTTAGCCATCCACCGACGATGCAATTGCTGTTCGCCCTTTTTATAAGTGGTCACAATAAGTTCATCGTTTTGAAATTCAAAATGCAAAATATTTTGGCCGACCAATTCTGGCTTAATGGGACCCATCACCACATTCATAAGTCCCATGGGCTTTATATCAGACAGTTGAGAGCTTTTCTGGTAAACCCATTCCACAGCTTGGGTCTGATTGTTTTTAATTTGAAAGCGAACGGCTCGTCCGCTGTTTTCATTGTCGGACGGAAGAATGTCGCGCTTGGGCACAACGAAAGGTTTGAACTCGGTGAATTTGAGCTCACCTTCTTCAAGCTTAAACACAAGAGGCTTTTCCGGAGTGGGTGGATTGGAAATAAAATCCACATCTTGACGGTAAAGCCGGGTGTATTGAACAGCATCAAATGAAGAGTACACCTGAACTTCTGTTTTTGAAACCGTCACAAATTTGTTTTCAGAACCGATATTGATATTCATGGTGCCATCAAGGCCGTAGTTGTTACCCACCCACTGACCCAGTACCAACATAATAAGACCCACATGGGCTAAAATAAAAGACGAGTGCTTGGCCTGCCAAGGCCATCGATCCAAAATTACAGCTGTCAAATTGGTAACGAAAAGAACCATCACTGCAATCATCCAGTAGGATTGATAAACTAATTTTTGCGCGTGCTCGAGTCCGAGTTTAGCTTCAACGAAAGTGCCCACAGCAGAAACCACGGCCATCAACGCCATAGTGAAAACAGCTAGCTTCAAAGAGGCCATGGGTTTTAATAATCGACGGTAGAGACTTCTAGGTTGTGGTGTGTTCACTATGTATTAATACTACATAAGCCTTTATAAATTGAGAAGTCCAATCGGCTGACGGCTTACAGCATTGTGCACCGTCAAAGTTGCAGTATTTTTTTAACAATTCCTGACAAGGCTGACTCAAGCTGAGACTGAATTTTAGCAATATCAGGGTTCAATTTTTTAGTCGTTTCGTTCATATAAAGTGACCGATTGAGTTCGACTTGCAGGGTGTGATGGCCGGCCTGGGGCTGACCATAGGTTTCCGTTACCCTTCCGCCCACATAGGGCCAGTTATAACCCACTTTGAAACCAGCTGTCACAAAACTTGTAATCACCAAATCACGAAAACCAGTTGAGGCACTTTTTCCCAATTGATCACTTATGACGATATCTGCTCGTTGTTCGCCCGGGTCCTTGTGCTGTGCCGTTCCCACCGACGGCATGCTATGCAGATCCAAGTGGTAGCAAGGTTTTTTAAGTGAGTTTTTAAGCTCATGAATTTTTTCATGGAACGGTTTATAAATCAATTGCACCAGTTGATCGTGAGTTTCTTGAGTCATGGGCTCGGGCATCAAGATTTCTTCTTTGGTTGTCATCATCCAATGAAAACCTCTGACATGCGGCCCCTTTGGAGTTTTATGATTTAACACGGTGCTGGCATCCACATCCGTGTCAAAGCGATTTAAATCTCCTGCATAGCGATGCCACTGGGTTTTCACAAACGGAATGTTCAGCTTTTTAAGAGCAGGTTCGTAGAGAACATCAACATAGCGATCCACATCTTGCATCAAAATCGTTTCAGGCAGAACCTTGAGCCAAGGAGTTTGCTCTGGAACTTTTTCGCCCGAATGTGGAATGGTCACCATCAATGATTGACTTGTCATAGCTGTAGCATGAATCATGAAAAGACCATGAGTCAAATTCCTAAAGCAAGTGTGTATACAAAAAAAGGTGATCTGGGTTCCACAAGTCTGGTGGATGGCCAAAGTGTTTCGAAATATCATCCCCGGGTTCAGGCCTACGGCGATGTGGATGAACTGAATTCCTTTATTGGATCCTTACGTGACTCATTGAATTCACAAATGGATGCGGTGGACGTCACAGTTTTACAAAAATCATTGTTTCGCATTCAAAATCATCTTTTTAATATCGGCTCTCGGCTGGCCTGTGAAAATGAACAGATCATTGCCAAACTTCCAAGCTTGGATGATTCCCATATCGAATGGCTGGAAAAAGAAATTGATTTTCTTAATCATCCCTTGCCGAAATTAAGTTCATTTATTCTTCCCGGCGGACACCCTTCAAGCTCTTGGGCTCACCTGTGCCGTACCGTCTGCCGAAGGGCTGAAAGACATGTGGTAGGCCTTGGAGAGAAAAATTCTCAGGAACTTGTTTACCTCAACCGGTTGAGTGATTACTTTTTCACCTTAGCCAGATGGATTCATTTACAAACAAAAGCTCCCGAAGTGATTTGGGATGCAAAAGCATGATCCTTGAAATTGCCAGACCCGAGCACAGTTGGGAACTGAAACAATTTTTTGGTCAATTCACTATGGGCGAATTGATAGAGCTCAAAATAGATCGCCACGATGATTTTTTTCTTCCCTACGACATTCAATCTGATCAGCACGTGACCTACACTTTGCGAGATCCAAAAGATAAAAAATTGCAAGGTGTGGCCACCTTTGTGATCCAAAATATGTGGTTGGGTGGAAGACTGCAAACAGTGGCCATCGGTCGTGATCTTCGTATTAATAACAACCGAGGAGCCATTCTCGCTTGGGGTCAGCACTTTCAACCGGTTTTAGATGAAATTCGCAAAGCCTACGATGTGGATCATTTTTTTTCGGTGCTGAATGTTTCAGATGCTAAGGTTCTGAATACTTTTATTCGTCCGCGAAATACCAAAAGACCCTGGCCTCGCTATCATTTGTTTCGAAGGTTTAATATCGTAAGCCTTCATGGAACGCTGCCAGGTGCAAGAAATCCACTGCCTCGATTAAGAATAAAAAAAGTGGATGAAACCTTAGAAGAGGCATTGCTTTATTACATCTTACAAAAGAAAAAAGACCGGGATTTATCGGCGATTTATGATCGCTCCTCCACAGAAAATTGGATAGCAAGATGGCAAGGCCTAAACTTAAAAGATTTTTATGTAGCAGTAGATGCTAATCAAAATATCATTGGCTGCGTGGCCCCTTGGTCCGCTGCTCAAGTTCAAGAATACATTCCTTATCAATACAATCAAGTGGCGCATAATTTTCGCCAGTTTTTAAAGTTTGGCAAATGGTTAGGATGGACCAGAACTTTGACAAAACCTGTTCACCGACTGAAACAGGAAGCTCCACTTAATTTTCGCTACTTAACGGGACTGCTGGCTGATAACGAAGATATTTTTGAGTCTCTGCTGTGGCGTGTTTATAATGAAATTCATCCCCATGAATTTTTAGTCTACTTACAGATGCGCAATGATCTACATATGCGGGCCCCTAAAGGCTGGGTCAGCACGAAACTTCCTTATGGTCTTTATTGCTTACTGAAAACTGATCAAAGCTTACCGGATTTTTTACACCCGTCCAATGACCGCGTTTGTGACTGGGAACCTTTTTATGTCTAAAAAGACTGTTGTTTTAACAGGGCTTTTTCTTCTTGTTTATTTCCTCACACTTTTACTTAACGACGGCTTCATGGGAACGGACGAGTACTGGACAGGCATCACTCGCTACGTTCCAGCGCAAACTCAAAATGTGCATAATATTTTAAAATCAGATGATGTGAAATCCCCTTCACAAATTCTACCCTTGCTGGCCACCTCACATTTGGCTTTGCAAATGGGTGTAACTTCTCCTTACGGTCAGTACCGCTTTGTGCAATTTTTTTGGGGATTTCTTTCTATAGGTCTTTTACTGTTTTGTTTGCTGTATTTTATACCTCTTCCCGACCGGAATCTTTCATTATTAGTTTTTACTTTTTATTTTGCAGCTCCCTTTGTTTTCACTCGCCCCATGTATGAAAGCTTGTCAGCTCCCTTTCTGCTTTTAAGTGCACTTTCTTTAAATAAATACCTGGATGGTAAAAAAATATTTTTCCTGTTCTTATCCGTGCTGGCTGTCAGCCTGGCCTTTGGGTTTCGTCCGCAAACGGGAATTGCAGCACTAGGGCTATTGGGCCTAGTCCTATGGAAATCATCAAAAAAAGATTTTTTTATCAGCAGCAGTTTAGGACTTCTATTATTTGTGGGTTATGGCTTTTTTGATTTTTGGATTTTAGGCGAGTGGCATAAATCCTTAAAAGATATTCTATTTTATAACGTCCAGTTTGGCTCACTTTATGCCGTGCAACCCTGGCACTTCTACATTCCATTGTCTTTGTTTTTACTGATGACACCTTTTTTTATCAGTCGCTCTTGGTGGAAAGTCTTTAGGCAAAACCTTCCCAAACAATGGCCCTATTGGTTCTACATTGTCTTGATCCTGGCCTTGCATTCTTTTTTCCCACAAAAATGGGAGCGTTTTGTGATTCCCGTTATTCCTCTGATTCTTTTAATTTTGATTGATTGGATCAAAAATTTTCGGTCGCATAAAATCAGATTAAGCCTATTATTAGCTTTTAATTTTATACTGATGATCCCTGCTTCTTTTTTTCCTGCCCAAACCAACATCATTCAGTTCTCTCGGTATTTAAATGCCAAACCTGAAATCGAAACTGTCATTCGTCTGAACAATAATCCTCAGTGGATCACTGAGGTTTTTATTGAAAGAACCAATTGGCAATGGCAACCCACCACTGAATGGCCTGTTACCATGACATGCAATGAGCGCTTGGTGATGAACCAGAATGACTTTGAAAAGCAAAAATCAGATTTTGTGATTGAGCAAATCTTTGAAACCAATTGGATTGAAAAATTAGCTTACCGTTTTAATCCCTCAAAAAATGTGCGCCGCACACCGCTTTTTCTTTTGAAAAGCAAAAACTGTTGACCCAGGAACCTGCCTTTGAGTCAATGTTAGCAGGAGAATTAAAATGAAAATTTATTTATTACTTGTCAGTGTTTTTTTTCATAGCCTTACTGTTCATGCCAAATTTTTACCTGATAACGAAATCCTTCCTCTTTCTTTTTTGCAAGTGGGCCCTAGCAACACCTCCGAGCAAAAATTTAAAGAAGTTCTGAACGAAATTCAAAAAATCTATGAACCCGTGGTAGCCACACATGGCGGAAAACTTCGTATTTCTGGTAACTGGCGTGACGAAAAGCTCAATGCAGCAGCCAATCAATTGTTTGGCTCATGGAATGTGGTCATCACAGGTGGCTTAGCAAGAAGACCCGAACTAACCACCGATGGATTTATTCTTATTTTGTGCCATGAACTGGGACATCACTTAGGCGGCGTGTCCTTTGCCAGCAACGGTCCACCCATCGGTGGCACTTGGGCGGCTAACGAAGGTCAATCTGATTATTTTGCCACACAGTCCTGCGCAAGAAAACTTTGGAACTCAGAACTTGTTGAAAATGAAAAAAGTTATCAAGAATCCAGTTTAGAAATTCGTAGCCAGTGTTTTAAAGCCTGGAGCGATCAAGACTCACAAAATTTATGTGCACGAATTTTATTAGCTTCCCAATCCGTGGCCTTCACCATGCAAGCTTTAAAAGGTGAAACTCAGGCTCCTAGCTTTAGCACTCCAGATCCCAAAGTTGTGGCAAAAACAGATTCTAATCACCCAGCCACCCAATGCCGAATGGACACTTCCATGCAAGGGGCTTTATGTACAAAAATTTTCAATGAAAATTTTATTCCGGGAAAAAATGTGAAGGAAGGGGCTTTTTCAAAACAAGCAGAAACGGAAACAGTGCCTTTCACTTGTCACCAAGCCGCTGAAGACTTGATAGGTCTTCGTCCCGCTTGCTGGTTTAAATCTTTACTTTAATTTTAAGGAGGTCTTTTATGATTTTATCTTTATTACTTAGCTTAATCCTTCATGCACCTGCTCAAGCTCAAAATTTACCCAGACAACCCGAACTTCCTCAGCACCCCTCCAGTGCTGATTATGATTACGATCTTAAAAAAGAATCCTGGACGGAAAATGGCAGGAAAATGGATTTGTATTTACCTGTTAGCAAATCAGGACAGAAGAAACTTTTTCCCGTGGTGGTTTTCGGTCATGGCCAAGCCACCGATGTAACAGGTTATGATCTCAGCTTCCAGCATTTGGCTAAAAAAGGAATCGCAGTCCTTCACCCCATGTATGATTCTGGTTTTTTTGATCAGAAATGGCGGCGCATGGCTGATGATTTTAACCAGCTGACTTTGGCTGCGCTTAAAAAATTTCCTGATCAGCTGAATCCCCGAGAGTTGATTTTTTCTGGACACTCTAAGGGCGGCTATATTGCTCTGATGGCAGCTGGTGCCCCCAGCCACAATACCTTAGAGATGCGGGCGCAAAAAGTGATCTTGTTTGCACCAGCAGGTTTTGATGCCGAGTACTTGAAAAACATGGACATCAATACACCGGTCACTTTGGTTTATTCAGACAGTGACACTATTATCAAACGCCCTGCTATGAACGATCTGTATGCAAAACTTAACTCGAGGTTTAAACAATTTATTGAAGTTGTCAGCTATCCAGAATTAAAAGCCGATCATTTTTACCCACTAAGTAAATCTTTTTTCTTTGGTGGCACGGACGGAGTTTCTGCTCACCACTTTTATGCTTCATGGAAGTATTTGGTCTCTGCTGGCAATGAAGTTAAAAACGGATCCCCGCTAAAGGATCCCTATTTGTATGGTGATCAGGCCTTGGACACCGGAGTTTCAGGACTTCAACACAAGCGACTAGAGAAAAGTTTTTAAATTTTTTGTCCGGAACACCGGACAAAACGAGGGTTAAAACGTGCCCGGTACCCCTAAAAGGTTTTTGGATTTCAGGAATTCTGGGTTAAAGATTTTTGATTGATACCTCAAAGCGGAGTCACACAAAACAGTGACAATTTTTTTGCCACTGTTTTTATTTTCCATCCCGTACTGATAGGCACCAAACACATTGAGGGCGGCTGAGGTGCCGATCAGAAGCCCTTCTTTTTTAGCTAAATAATAAAGCATGAAAAGCATATCTTGATCACTGACTTGAACAGCATCATCGATGATGGCTTTTTTAAAGTTAGCGGTTTCTCTCATGATGCCGATACCTTCAGTGATGCTGGATCCACTGGATTGCATTTTTTTATTTTGCACCCAATTGTAAAGTCCCGAGCCCATGGGATCCACAAGTCTGATGTGAACTTGCTTGTTTTTTTCTTTCAAAAATTGAGACACTCCGGCGATGGTCCCACCGGTTCCCACAGCAGCCAAAAAAGCATCGACTTTGCCTTCGGTTTGTTGCCAAATTTCGGGTCCCATGGTGTCCCTATGAGCTTGGAAATTAGCTAAGTTTTCAAATTGATTCACCCAGAAAGTATCGGCACGTTCAGCGGCTAATTTTTTTGCTGTGTGATAAAAATGATTTTCATTGGCAAAAGGAACAGGATCCACTTTCACAAGCTCAGCACCCAAAGCATTCAAAGCGTCGTATTTTTCTTGGGATTGATTGTTGGGCATTACGATCAAACATTTATAACCCCGCGAGGCTGCTAGCGTGGCCAAGCCAATTCCCGTGTTCCCAGCAGTGCCTTCCACTAAAGTGAAACCTTTTTTTAAAAGTCCGTCTTTTTCTGCCTGCTGAATCATGCCCAAGGCGGCCCGGTCTTTTACACTTCCACCAGGATTTAAAAATTCCGCTTTGCCAAAAATTTCACAACCTGTGACTTCAGATAAAGAGGAGATTTTAATGAGCGGTGTATTGCCAACGAAATGGGATAGGGATTGATTCATCGAACGTCAAACAGGGATTCGCATGCGGTTAATGCCACTTCCCACCTTTGAGCACTCCATTTTTTTGAAAACACTCCACAATGAAAAACGGAAGCTCCAGAGGTTCCATTTTTCTGCGCTAGAACTTCGGCTTCTAGTAAATACTCTTGTTTAGCAGAATCAATTAAAGACAAATCAATCCACTTTAAATTTTGAATTTTTCTATCAGAGGATTTGAAATACTGAGACAAAGAATGGGTGGCTTCTTTTTGTAAACTTGAGCCTCTGGATTTTGCAAAGGCCGGGTGGCTTAGTAAAGCAATAATGATGACTAAGGTTTTCATTCCATGGTTTAAAACAAAACCACAGCCGAGGGTCAATGGTATGCAGCGTCAACTTCCTCGCGGCGTGGAGTTTTTCGCCCATCTTTTTTTCTTAGCTCCGCCCAGAACCAAGTCAGCTTGGGATCCACACCGATCACATCACAGAAGGTCACATCACAGGAAAGTCGGAACTCATTTTGCAATTTTTTAATGTGTAAATGAAGATCGTCGTAACCAGGTCCCACCACAAAAAATTCCACTTGATCCTTGGCTTGAAGCATTGGCAGTAGCAAAGCATGAAGTTTATCACCTTCAAGTTGGTCACGCCTGACCAGGCCAGAGTATTTAAAACCTTGGCGTCTTAAGCGAGCTTGGATTCCCCGTTGGATGACTCGCACCCAAGGTTGCCAAGCAGAATCGCAGGATAAAAAGGCAATCACAGGATCGCCGCGGAAACCTTTTGTCTTTTTTATTTCCGTCAGCACTTCAGGAATACGCACAAGCTGCTCACGAAGCTCTCGTAATTCTAAGTTTTGTCCTGCTGTGAAATAAAGTATTCGCATATAATTATTAAGACACAGTTTTAGGTGTTTAGGGCTGACACAAATTCAAGAATCCAGACTGAGGTCGGGTCTGGTTTTTCGTGCTATCACCCAGACTTTTTGGTAAGTTTTTAAGTAATAAGTTTATGGACTGAACTTATAGATGACTTCAGGGAAGAGGATCATGAGTAAAAACTTTTTAAAAGGCTCTGAGGGTCGGCATTGGACATCCGTGTATGCTCCGCTGTTGTTTATTCTGCTGGCCAGTTTTTTAGCGGCTGATTTAGCTGTTCTTTATGCCAGGCAATTTCTTCTTCCAACGGCCTCACCCACTTTACGTGCCCAATCTTTTCAAGGTCCTACGACCCCTGACCGTAGTCATTATGAAGTGATTGTATCTAGAAATTTATTCAGTGGCGATAATATTATTCCTGACCCAGTTAAAGGTGAAGGCGCTAACCAACAACAAGAACAAGCCCCTGTGCTTTCTTCGCTCCCTTTGGGTTTGATCGGCACACTTGTGCATTCCAATCCTGAAAAATCCTTAGCAGCTGTGGAAGCCAAAGGTAAAAATCAAGTGGTGTCCTACGCAGTCAAACAAAACATCGAAGGTGTAGCCATCTTAGAAAAAATTGAACGTGGTAAAATTATTTTTCGAAATACGGCCAATGGTCGCTTGGAATACATAGAGCTGCCACAAACAGGGAAACTCGCCTTTGAATCCGCAAAACCCAGTGATGCAGGTGCCATTAAAGCTGTTGCAGAGGGCCAGTATGAAATCAACAAAGTGGAACTGGATAAAGTTTTGAATAATATTTCAAGCGTGGTGCAAGAGGCCACCTCGGTTCCTGCCAGAAGACCTGGAACCGGTGAAGTTTATGGGTTTAGAATTTTAAGTGTGCAACCCACAAGTATTTTGTCACAATTGGTGAAACCCATGGATGTGATTACAGCTGCCAATGGCTCTCCGGTAACATCCATTCCACAGGCCATGGAACTTTATAATTCTTTAAAAAATCAATCACGGGTTTGTATCACGGTCGAGCGAGATGGTCGCTTAAAAGAAAATTGTTATTCAATTAAATAAGGGGATTTATGACAAGCTCTAAAATTATGTCCACGCTTCTGCTTTCAAGCCTGACCTTGAACCCCTTAATTGGTCTTGCTCAAGCACCGGTCAGTGCGAATTTGACAAAAGCTCAGCAGGAAAAATTTGCTAGAAGTGGCTTAGAAGATATCACCAACGAAAATTTTCCTGAAACCATTGAAAGTTTTGATTTTCCAAATGCCGATATCGCTGACATCGTAAAAGCCATTAGTGAATTGACAGGGCGAAATTTTATTTTAGATCCTGGCGTGCGTGGCAAAGTGACCATCATTGCACCTTCTAAAATCACTGTGGCTGAAGCTTACAAAATGTTTTTGTCTGCTTTAGCTATTCATAGCTACGCCATTGTTCCAAGCGATGGTTATTATAAAATTAAAGCCGCCCGTCAGGCTCAGCGAGACAGCATCGAAACTTTCTCTGGCAGTTATTATCCCAACAGTGATCAGATGATTACAAAAATCATACACCTGAAATATATTTCAGCCGATGAGGTTTTAAAACAGTTTCGAAATATCACCACAAAAGATGGCGATATTAATGCCTACAATCCAACAAATTCCATCATTGTTTCTGACTATGGATCCAATGTGGACCGATTGGTGAAAATTATTAATCAGCTTGATGTGCCTGGATTTGAAGACCAAATTGAAGTGGTCCCCGTTCGCAATGCAAAAGCAAAAGACTTAGCGGATCTGATCGAAAAAATTGTTAACAAAGGTCAAACTCCCAATCGTACCGGTGCTGGTGGAATTTCCAGTGGCTTTCAAGGCAATGTCAATCGCTTCACAAGACCTGGGACGCCCTCAGCAGCCAGCACAAATCAACAAGGTGGCTCTTACTTCATGGCTTTCCCTGATGAAAGAACCAATGCTTTGATAGTGGTTGGTAACAAAGCAGGAATCCAGCGAGTCAGACGCTTAGTCAATCAACTCGATATTGGCTTGAATGCTTCGGCTGCTGGCGGTGTTTATGTCTATTACGTGAAACACGGAGACGCGGAAAAAATTGCTCAAGTGATCAACGGTGTGGCTAAAGATGCCAATCCCGCCAGTGGATCAAGACCTGGATCTCCCAATTCATTTATTCCCCCTGGATTTTTAAATTCAGCTCCCCCTGCAGATTCCACAAGCTCCGCACAAATTTTTGGTGGTGATGTGAAAGTCACGGCCGACAAAAGTTCCAATTCGTTGGTGGTGGTCGCAAGCAAACAGGATTATCAAAAGGTTTTGAATTTACTTTCCCGCATCGATATTGCTCAAGATCAGGTTTATGTGGAAGCTGTGATAACTGAGATGTCTGCTGATGATCGAAACGAATGGAAAGTGGGCTACTACCAGTATGATGACAGTGGTTTTGGTAAAGGTGGTTTTAACACTTTCACTGGCGAGGAATTATTAAGCCTGACTTCTTTAACAGGTGGAAACGGTGTGATCATTCCTTTCGCAGGAAAAAAGACTGTGAACTTTCAACAGTTCAATGCTTCAACAGGAGCCACAACATCCACTGCCATTCAGGTTCCTAACATTTTGGGCTTTATTAATTTCTTAAAAGGCCAAGGAAAAGCCAATATTTTATCCACGCCAAGAATTATGGGTCTTAATAACCAAGAGGCCCAGATTAAAGTGACTCAACGAATTCCTGTTGGCCAACAAAACCAAACCACCACCGGTGGAAATGTGCAGCAGTCTTTGCAATTTGAAGATGCGGGTATAGATTTAAAAATTAAACCTTTTATTTCTCCATCCAGTAATATCATCAGAATGGAAATCACTCAGTTGGTGTCTCAACCTGCAAGGGCTGCCAATGTGCCAGCGGCTTTAGCTTCACAAGCGACTATTATTGGAAAGCGTGAAATTAAAACCAACATCGTGATGCGAAGTGAAGACACAGCTGTTCTTGGAGGCTTAGCCCAGGATCAGGAAACTGAAAGTGAAACCAAAGTTCCTGTGTTAGGTGATATTCCTGTGATTGGTTGGTTATTTAAATCAAAAACAGTGAGTAAATCAAAAACCAATTTAATGGTGTTTTTAACTCCTAAAATTATTCGTAACCCCAGTGATCATAACCAGGTGTTAACAAAAACTATGGATGAGAGAACAGAATTCATCAAAGACTTGGGTGGTTTGGATCCTTACGGTAAAAAGATGGATGAAATTCGTAAATACAAAGCCAACGCCAACGGCGATGTGGTAGCACCTGAAAAGCGTGAGCCCACTCCGGCCGAACTTGAAGACTCAAGTGTTGAGTAATGGATCCACTTGAAGGTAAAACTTTAAAAATGATTTTAGAAGAGTTGGTGGAAACCTACGGCTGGGAGTTCTTAGGCGGTAAGATTCGAATCAACTGCTTTCTAGAAAATCCCAGCGTTCAATCCAGTCTTATTTTTTTAAGAAGAACTCCTTGGGCGCGCAGCAAAGTGGAAAGATTTTACCTTAGACATTTGAAGAAAAAAGCTAAGCCTTCAAAAACTTAAAGTCCTTCATCAAAGTTTTTTCTGTGGCATCCACCAAAAACTTTTTTATTTTTCGATAAGTTCTCTCGTCTGCAGGTGTGACAAAAGTGATGGCTTCTCCACTTCGACCTGCTCTTGCCGTGCGGCCGATCCGGTGTAAGAAATCTTCAAATTTGTAAGGCAGTTGATAACTTATCACCGTCATCACATGATCCACATCAAGACCACGTGCCAGCAGATCCGTTGATACTAAAATGGAAAATCTTTTCTCTCGAAATTCCCGTATAATTCGGTTTCTGTGGCCGGCATTCATATCACCGTGGATAAAGTCATTTTTAAATTGATGATGGGTCAAAAACCTTGCGATTTCCACGCAGCTTTCTTGGCTGTCAGCAAAAACGATCACACCCTCTTTTGTTTGTTTTAATTCATCTAGCAGACGGTTGTTTTTCTGAGCTGGTGATAAAAAATAAACTTTTTGTTTCAATGAGGAAACAGGAGTTTCTGTGTTTTCTGGCTGAATGCGAACAGGTTTTGTTTTTAAAAAAAGTTCGGCTACTTTTTCGGCTTTAGGGCCAAAGGTGGCTGCAAATAGTAATGTTTGCCACTGCCCTCGAAGTGTGGATTGAATCATTTTCAGTTGAGGCTCAAAGCCTAAATCTAGCATTCTGTCCGCTTCATCAATCACCAATTGACTTAGATTTTGCAAAAGCAATTTATTGTTTTGTAGTTGCTCGGAAAGTCTTCCTGGAGTGGCCACAATAATAGCTGGATTTTTTTTAAGTTCCTTGTCTAAAGTTTTGGCTGGAACTCCGGGTGAAGCTAGGACCACACTTTGATTGGAAAATTGATGAATGAAGCGCGCCGTTTGCTCGGCCGTTTCGCGGCTTGGAGTGAGGATGAGAGCTCGGTGACTGGTTTTTTTTTCAAGTCCCATAAGAATGGCTAAAACATAGGCCAGGGTTTTTCCACTGCCCGTTTGTGCCACAGCAATAATGTCTTCACCCTTGAGTGCCACAGGTAAGGATTCACTTTGAATGGGAGTGGGTATAGTGAAGCCTGCCTTTTCAAGCAGACTTAAAATTGCTGACGCAAGGCCCAGATCTTGAAAGGTCATGTTATTCGTATTTTTCATTGTGTTTCAAGCTAACACATCCCTTGCGAGTTATGAAATTCAATGTTGAAATAATCACTATGGATATTCAAAATGTTCTCAGTAAAGCCACCACTTTGACCCAAGATCAGGTGGGTGCCATATTGAAATCCAATTCTCTGATTAGACCCATTAGTATCGGCGAGGCCTTAAGCACTAAAAACTTCACATCCGCCGATGAACTTTTAGCTGAACTCTGTAAAGAACTGGGTTTGGATTTTATAAAAGATATTCCAGCTGGTGATATTCTATTGGATCTTGTCCGAGATATATCCATCAATTACGCCAAACAAAATGCCATTTTGCCTTTTAAAGAAGATCAAACCTCAGTCACCATTTTAACCAGTAACCCAGTTAATATGCGGGCCATGGATGATCTTCGGGTGTTGTTCGGAAAAAAAATCAAACCCATGATCACCACCCACGTGAAACTTCAAGAGGCCATCAACCGCGTTTTTGAAAAAGCCACGGCATCATTGCAAGGGCTTGATGAAATTGGCGAAGAAGAAGTGGATCTGGATGATGACATCATTGACCTTTTAGAATCTGGTGATGATGACGCTCCTGTGATCAAACTTGTGAACTCTTTGTTATTTCGTGCTGTGAAAGAAAAGGCCTCTGATATTCATATTGAACCTTACGAAAAAGACATGGTTGTCAGATTTCGCATCGACGGTGTGCTGTTTGATATTTTTAAACCACCCAAAAGATTACAAAACTCGATTACGTCTCGTATTAAGGTGATGGCCAACTTGAACATTGCTGAAAAAAGACTACCGCAGGACGGACGAATCCCTTTGAAACTCGGCGGAAAAGACATCGACATTCGTTTATCCACAGTGCCCACATCTCACGGCGAAAGAATCGTGATGCGTTTACAAGATAGATCCAATGTGGTACTGGAACTCGAACGATTAGGTTTTTCACAAAATTCACTTAAAGTATTAGGTGATCTTTTACAGCGAACAGATGGAATTATTTTAGTTACAGGCCCTACGGGATCTGGAAAATCCACTACACTTTATGCTTCGCTTGCAAGACTTAATAAAATCGACGTGAATATTTTAACCATCGAAGATCCTGTCGAGCAGCGCATTCACGGCATCGGACAAGTGCAAGTGAATGCAAAAATAGGGCTTACTTTTGCCTCAGGCCTCAGATCCTTTCTTCGTCAAGATCCTGATATCATCATGGTCGGAGAGATCCGTGACTTAGAAACCTGCGAGCTTGCAATCAATGCTTCTTTAACAGGTCACTTGGTTTTATCCACTCTACATACCAATGATGCGGCCGGCGCTTTTCCCAGGATGTTGGACTTAGGGGCCGAGCCTTTTTTAATTGCCACATCCATTGCCGGAGTCATTGCTCAACGATTGATTCGAGTTCTTTGTCCCCATTGTAAAGCTCCCTATGAACCCACTGAGTTTGAGCTCAATTCCATCGGCATGACCCGGGAACAAACAAAAATGGGGCAAATTTGCAAAGCAGTCGGTTGTGAGCATTGCAATCAAAAAGGCTTTGTTGGGCGAACACAAATCCAAGAAATTTTAACGATCACTGAAGATATTAGATCATTAATCATGCAACGAAAAGACTCTGCCACCATAAAAAAGCAAGCTCTTATTAATGGCATGATTCCTTTTCGTGATCATGGTATTCAAAAAGTTTTAAGTGGTATTACAACCATCGAAGAACTTGTCAGTAATACTCAGTTGGATATTTAATCTATGCCCATTTTTGAGTACAAAGGGATCAAAAAAAATGGCCAGGACACTCGCGGAATCGTGGATGCCGATAATGTTAGAAACGCCAGACTTAAACTTAAAAAAGATGGAATTTTTGTTACCGAAATTCGTGATAAAAAAAGAACTTTAGCAGCAAAAAAATCAAAATCTTCAAGTTTTGGTGCCAAAGGTGTGCATGTTAAAGACTTGGCCTTGATGACCAGGCAACTCGCCACTTTAGTGAAAGCCAATATTCCATTGGTGGACGCCCTCAGTGCGGTGGCCGAGCAAACAGAAAATCCTCCTCTGTCCGAATCCATTGCCGATTGCAAAAACCAGGTCAATGAAGGCAGTCAGTTTCATAAAGCTCTTAGCAAGTATCCGCATATTTATTCTAAAATTTATATCTCCATGGCAGAAGCCGGTGAAGCTTCGGGATCTCTGGATACTATTCTTATGCGCTTAGCAGAGTTTTTAGAAGCGGCTGCAGATTTAAGGGCCCGAGTTTCTTCGGCCCTGACCTACCCGATTATTATGTTGGTTGTGGTTTTAGGTGTGATGGTGGGACTGTTTACTTTTGTGATCCCACAAATTGTAAACATTTTTGCCTCATTTCCAGAGCTCACTTTGCCTTGGTACACTCAGGTGGTTATTTTTGTCTCTGATATTTTTGTGAATTACTGGATTTTAATTCTGGGCTTCATTGGCGGATCCTATTTTTTATTCGCGATGTGGAAAAAAACCCCTGGAGGATCGGCCCAGTGGGATGCCATTAGTTTAAAATTACCTTTGTTTGGTCCCATTGTTCGCATGATCGCAGTGGCAAGATTTACTCGCACTCTTGCAACATTATTAGTGGGCGGTGTTCCCATGCTGCAAGCTTTAGAAATCGTTCGCAATGTGGTTGATAACGCAGTTATTGCAAAAGCCATCGAGGAAGCCAGACTTAATATCTCAGAGGGAGAATCCATCGCCGGACCCTTGAAAAAAAGCGAGCAATTCCCGCCACTGGTGATTCACATGGTCAGCATCGGAGAGAAAACCGGAGACTTGGAAAATATGCTCACACAAGTTTCCGATGCCTATGACTTTCAAGTCCGCACGAAAGTCGAGGCCATGACAAGCCTCATCAATCCTGTCATTACCATCATTATGGGTTTTATTATATTTATTGTTGTGATCTCTGTGGTTATTCCTATGATGGACATGACAGGTGGTTTATAATTTTTGAATTGATGAATTGAGGAGTCCTTTTATGCGAAAAAAAATGAATAATCGTGGTTTTACTTTACTTGAAATTTTAATCGTACTTGGAATTTTAGGAACCATTATGGCCATGGTGCTCGGCCGAGTGAATGACTCAAGAAACCGTGCAAAAGTAAAACAATCACAGTTGGAACTGAGCCAGTGGTCAGAAGCTCTTAATATGTATTACAACGAATGTGGAAAATACCCAGAAGCTCTTGATAGCATCAAATCCTCTGATGCGGGTTGCCCGGCTTGGGAACCAGGTGCTTTTTCTAAATTAAAGTCTGTTGATAATTGGGGCGGACCCATTGTTTATTCCATCGATGGCAGTGGTTATATTTTAAAATCACTGGGCCGAGATAAAAAAGAAGGCGGCACGGGGTTTGACGCCGATGTCGATGCCGGATCCGGTGAAGGTTAATAAAAAAGGTTTTACTTTAATTGAAATTCTGATCGTTCTTGCCATCATGGGAGCGATCGTAGCCCTGGGTCTGGGCCGAGTTCGAAAACGTGATAATGACATCAAACAGGTGGCCAGGGAATTTTACGTCTTGGGAAAAGAAATTCGCAATCAGGCCAGGCTTAAAAACTCCACTTTTCGTCTAGTATTTGATTTGAATGAAGGTGAGCAAAAGTACTGGGCCGAATCAGCGCAAGGTTTTCAAGGCCGCGTCGATGAAGAATCAAAAAATAAACTTCGCGAGGAAGAACGCCCTCCAGAGCTTTTTCAAAAAGACACCAGTGTGTTAAAAAAAGATAAAATTTTACCCAAAGGCTTGTTTTTTAAATCCATTGAAAATCTCGATCAACCCCCTGTTCAGTTGGGTCGAGCTTACATTTATTTTTTCTCCAATGGTTTTGTGGAAACAGCGGCCATTCAAATCACCGATAGGGCTCGTGTGAATTGGACTGTCATTTTTCATCCCCTCACCGGTCAAGCCGACATAATCCCCGAAGAAAAGAATCTTAAAGATGTTCAAAGGGAATAAAGGCTTTACTCTTTTAGAAGTGATCATTGCCGTGGCCATTATGGCCAGCGGAATCTTAGTGCTTGTCATGAGCTGGAGCGGCACCTATCAAAAAATGCGAAGAACCCAAACCAACACTGAAATCATGGCTTTGTTAGAGAGAAAAGTGGCCGAGATCAATTCCAAATATCAAGGTAAGCCATTGGATAGCATTGTGGATGAGGAAGACAATTTTGGTGACGAATACCCCCAGTACTCTTGGAAAATGGAAAATCAAAAATTTGAAATGCCCGATCTAACAGGACTGATGACAGCTGAAAGTGGAGGGGCTGATAGCCTAGAGCTTCAAACCATGAAAACTTTCACCGAGCACTTATCTAAAACTATAAAAGAAGTGAAAATCAGTGTGATTTATAAAAATAAAAGCGGAAAAGAAATTGTCTCCTCTGTGACTCAGTTTTTTATTGATTACGACAAAGAACCTCCTGTTCCTGGCGGTGGTGGTGTACCACCATGATCAAAAAAAATTCAGGCTTCACTTTATTAGAAATTTTAATTGCTGTGGGAATTTTTGCGACCCTTTCAGCTTACGTGGCCTATGCCATTCAAAATGGAGTCAAAGCCAAAGTTCGTATCCAAGCTGAAATCGATTCCTCGTCTCGGATGCGTGACGCCCTGAAGCTAATCGAAAAGGATGTTAATCTTGCCTATCATTTTCTTGATTGGGAAAAAGAAGTTCAAGATCTCATTAAAAAAGGACTCAAAAACCAACCTCCAGATCAGCCTAATGTGCCCACGGAGGTTCAAAGATTAGACCCCACCACTCACTTCGTAGGTAAAGCGGACAGCCTGAATTTTGTCACCACCAACAATGCAAAATTTCAAGCCAGTAAAAAAGTGGCAGACTTTGTAGAAGTGGGATACGAGCTTAAAACCTGTAAAAGTTCAGACGGCAAATCTAACTCTCAGTGTCTATGGAGGCGACAATCGGGTCCCGTAGACTTGGATGTGACGGAAGGCGGAGAAAGATTAGTGCTATTAGAAAATTTAACAGAGCTCAAATTTCGCTATCTTGGCGAAGCCCAGACAGAATGGGTGGAAGAGTGGAGCTCACTCAGTTCTGATGCTGATAAGAAAAATTTTTTTCCTCAAGCCGTTGAAATTTCCATGACCACTCAGAAAAATGAAAAATCAAAAAAGTACTCCATGCAAATTGTAGCCAACATCCGCTTTCCCAATAATCGAAAACCAAAAACCAATCCTGCTCAACCACCCGGAAGCGGTGTACCGCCATGAAACGACTTCCTTCACCTTTTCAGGTCGTAAAAAACCAAGCTGGCATTGCCATCATCACAGCTATTTTAGCCCTGTCCTTTTTAGTCTACTTGGCCACTCAGGTCAGCTATGATGCCACAGTCGAATACGCCATCAACTCTCAAGATGTCAAAAGGCTCAAAGCCTACTACGCAGCTAAATCAGGAATTGAAATCAGTTTGCTAAGGATTAAAACCTATCAGCAAGTCGTCAGAAAATTGGGAAAAAATGCTGGAAGCTACCCCATGATCAATATGATTTGGCAGTATCCGCTACAGTGGCCACTGGCCCTTCCCACCGCAGCAGGTGTTAGTCTGACCGATAAGCAAAATATCACGGATTCCGCCGCTGGAACTTTTTTTGATGCTACTTTTACCACAACGATTTCTGATGAAGGCTCAAAAATTGATTTGAATGACTTGGTTTCTCCATCAAAAATACTTCGTGATACCACTCGGCGCTTGCTACTGAATACTTTCACTCAAAAGATCGAAAGTGATGAAAGATTCGCTGATCAATACCGAAACTACCGCTTCGAAGAGCTGATCAATCAAATGGCTGATTTTATGTCAGACAAAAGAGCTTCTTTGAACGGAGGCGACAAAACCGGAGCCTACAGCAATTCCGATTACGAAGGCTACCCACCCAATCGGGGTTTTCGCACCATTTCAGAACTTCGGGTTCTTCCTTTAATGGAAGAACCGCTCTTTCAACTTCTTGAAAATAGAGTCACAACCTTTGGTCTCAAAGGAATCAATCCTAATACAGCTACTAAAGATATTTTGATGTCTCTTGATATTGGTATCACCTCAGAAATTGCAGATCGACTGATCACGCGTAGGTCCAACGAAAACGAAGGTGGACCTTTCAAAAATGCTGATGATTTTTGGAATTCAGTGCAAAGTTTTGGAGCCCGACTTAACATTGATCCAAAAGATGTTCCCATAGTGACTGAAACTTTAATTAGTTTTCACGTGAAAGCCATTGGTGTTTATAGCAATGTCAGATCCACCATTGAAGTTGTGGTCGTCGACATAGATACTTTGGCTGCAAGAATTGCCGATAATGTGAACAAAGAAAACCCACCACTCAATCCTGATGGAACTCCCCAGCAGCCGCCCGCCCAGCCAGCCACTGCCACCCCAACCCCACTGGCTAAAGGACCCCCTCGAATTTTACTGTGGACAGAGTACTAATGAAAGCAAGACTCAATTGGTTCTCGAAGCTGTTCGTTGTTACTAGCTTGGTTGTAGTCCTATTCAAAATCGAATTTTTTCCATTTTCCAACTACCAAATGTATTCTGAGGCATTTTTAAATCAAAACACTATCACCTATTACCGGATCAAAGCTGTGGGTCCAGACAACAAAGATTATCCTTTTTCAAATAGAAAATATGGTCTTTTTCATGCCGAGCAACCTTTAATTGAGTCTCTGATGCGGCATCGAAAGCAGGACCCTTTAAGCTCAGAAAAAATTCTTCAACAACTTTCACAACATGTCCAAAACAGAAACCCTCAGATCAAAGGTCTCAGGCTTTATAAAATCAGCTTTGATTGGAATCAATACAAACAAAAAAGGCTGGATTCAGGAATATTAAAACCAGACATCAAATTCGAGTTGCTCCATGAACGTTGAAGTGGATCACTCTAAAAAATTAAAATGGCTTTGCTTTTTCTTTTATGGATTATGTTTAATTAACATAACACCCCTTTATCTCTTTAACTACATGAGCTACCCCGAAGCCCTTTGGTTCCCCACTGGTCTACTGCAACTAAGAACTCAATCATTAATAGAATTTTCTTACCTTTCCGCTCCACTGGCTTATGCTTGGCAAGGGCTTGCCGTTCTTTGCGCCTTTCAAATATTTTTTAAATTCACTTCTGTTTTATTTTTTATACTTAGCTTATTTATGTTTAATGTGGCTGACAGTTACGGTTATCAAACTCACACTTATATGCCCTTAGTGTTGGTGTCCATGGCCTTGGCCTTTGGTGGCAAACATAAAATTTTTCTGTCTCGATTTATTTTTTGTATCGTATTTTTTAGTGCGGGCTTAAGCAAAGTTCGTAATGGAGGACTGGACTGGATTTTCTCTGAATCCATGCAAAATATACTTCTTAGAAGCCAGCTGATTTATCACGATATTCATCAACAAGCTGGAGCTCTGAATTGGCACACACTTGTGGCTAAAAATTTACTACTCACTCAAGTCTTGGCTAGTCTTACAATAATCATAGAACTTTCAGCTCCATTGGCGCTTGTTTATAAAAGACTCAGGTTACCCATTGTGGCCTCATTGTTTTTCATGCAAGTAGGAATCTATTTTCTGATCCTTGTTAATTTCAAGGCCTACATGGCCCTGTACTTATTTTGGTGGGATCAACATCCTCGACCGTCTCAGAACAAGACACCCTAATACTCAAGTCGAGATGTTTTAACATAAACCTTGAGTCATAAATTGATAAAGAGCTAAAATATTGTAGTGACTAAATTAAAATCAAACTCAGGTTTTGGCATCATTGAAATCCTTATCGCCTTTGGTCTTGTGGGAATTCTTACAGCGGTTATGACGACCCTGTTCACTAATATTCAAAAACAACAACGGCAAGCAGGTGTTACAACAACTTTAATTTCTATGCGGGAAACCATTGTTAAAATGCTTTCTGATGGACGAGCCTGGGAAAATACAATTTCTGACCCGTTAAATGCAAATGCCCAATGTTTACTTCTTCGAGACGGAACTTGTGCCACATCAGTACCCGCTCTTCCTGATCCCAATCCCTTAACAAGTGCCTTTTTCGCGGGTGACCCGGCATTTCTTCCATTACCTGTGCTTCGAGACTCAGGAGCCATTCCTGGCAGTATCTTTATTAACTCTACCAACCCTACTGCGGGTTTTACAAACTCAGGCTCGCCTTGCAACACTTTCGATATCGCCGCCGGCAATGACAATTGCCCCGTCAGATGGGAAATCGTGATGCAGTTCACTTGCCCCGCCGCTTCACCATGCGTGGATCCTGCCGTTCGAGTGATCGCTTATATGTTCTATAGGCCTTCAGCTGCCAGTGGACTGGCTTCCACAATAAATGAAAATCGATTTATAATCGCAATGTCTCGAGGGTCACGTGGAGAAAATAAATCTGAGCCCTTCGAATTTGCCCACCAAGGGGCCACACAAAATACAGGGGGTGGTGCGTGTACTCCTGGTGCCTGGTCAGATGTTGATTTAGTTTCTGAAGTGAATGACCCTGCCGACAACGCAGCTCCTGATGGAGCTGGTGGTGTCGTTGTCGACCCTGGAACCTACACATGTAGCGCTACAACATCTTGCTTTACATGTGGTTCTCTGAGGATGCGATTATTGAATCAAACAGCAGGTGTGGAACTCGCTGTCTCGCCCGGAAAGCTATCTCCAGAATGGTCATTAACAACTGATGCCGTTTCCAATGTGACCTTTATTGCCAATGGACCGACTGTTTTAAGACTCCAGCATTACTGCCTTACAAATCCGCCAGCTCCTGTCACTTATGGAGGTAAAGGTCTCGTGTTAGCACCCTACACCACATCGCCTACAAAATTTTCCACTCTTAATTGCACACGGGTATTTTAATTTTTATTGATACGAATTTCAGGCTGATAACCAAATTGAAAAGCCGGAAGAATGTTATCAAATCTTTCTTCTATTTCTAAATCATTTCTTAACCAATAGCCCTTCCCAATCACTTTATAATTGGCTAATAAAAATTGTGAAACTTGAGGCTCTATGTTTAAAAACCGAGGACTATAAACAATCGTGTCCACTTTTAAGCTTTCGATCAGATCGTATTGAAGTTCCGAAGCAGATGCATCATGCGGCCCTAGATATATAAACTTTAACTTATTGTACCTGGGAAAAAGCCCGATCCCATCTATCACTGAAAAGCTATTTTCCTTTAAGTAATTCTCAAAAACATGGATGGCGTGAAGTTGAGGCAATGAACTTTGATAATAAAAATTACTTTTTTGTATAAAAATATAGGAAGTTAAAATAAAAACCAAAGACCACTTTAACTTTGCAGCTTTTAACTTCAATATTGGCATCATAAGAATTAAAAAAAGTCCAATAAGCGGGCCCACAAAAAATGGCAAAATAGGTCTGTGAAAAATTAAAAAAATAATCAATAAAACTGCTGGAATTAAAACTTTATAGAATCTTCTTAATTGGAAAAGTGCTGTAATGATGCTGAGGCCGATAAAAATAATCAGGGGAAAGTCTTTCTTCAGAAAGGGGAACAAAAACGTTTGTACGTCATAATCAATTAATTTTGAAGAGTCTGATTGGAAATGCTGCCAAGCTGACAGTAGTGAAGCCATTATTTTTTGCTTTAAATAATATTGATCCAAAGTCATTAAAGACAGTAAAGACAAAATCACCAGAAAAACAGACCAATTAAAAAACCGAAGTCTTTTTTCACCTGGCAAATTTAAAATGTGATAAAACCAAAGGACAATCACTAAATAAATACTTTTAGGTGTCACTAAAATTAGACCTATGGAAATACTTAAAAAAAACCAAAACTGATTAGCGAGCTGTGGTTTTCGGCCCTTTAAATCAAAATAAATAATAGCAATAAGTGCTGCTAAAAAATCAGAGCGAATATTGCCAATTTGCGTGAAGCCAAAAGCAGAAAATAAAAGCACCAGCAACAACAAAAAACTGTTCAGTTGGTCCAAATATCTTTTTGCTATACAATAAAAATAATAGAAGTAAAGGATTCCTAAAAAGCTATAAAAAAACTTTGCCATTCGAATGTGATCAGCTGAATTCAAATCAAATAAATAGATCCAAGAAAGACTTGCGTGAAACAAGGACTTGTAAATCAGGGCTGGATGCTGATGCCAAAGTGAAAAGTGACCCGATAGTGTCACCGGCCAAAACTCAGAATCAGTGATCCAATTTTGGTAAGAAACAAAAGCCCATAGAACTAACAAAAACAGAACAAGAGCATCATAGATTGAGCTTTGAGTTGAATCTTGAGTTTCCAAGACTTGATTTTGTCAGCTATCCCAGAGAAAAGTCTAGCTCCAAAAAAAGATCTCCCCACTGAAGTCCGGGTCTGGATATAATGGATAAGTGAAAATAGTAGGCATAGACGTAGGTACTCATTCTGTTCATGTGGTTGAGCTCAACGTGACTTCACGGGGCTATCAACTTGTACAGCACCACTCTTTAAAATTAAAAAGTAACGCGAACCCCTCGGACACCAATCTCGAGGTCATCGAATTTTTAAGAAACATTGTGGCCCGCCATGACTCTGCTAACACAGAGTACGTGATGGGTCTGCCACAAAATCAAGTGGCCATTCGCCATAAGGTTTTTCCCTACACAGAAAAAAATAAGATTACAAAGACACTTCCCTTCGAGCTTGAAGATGAACTTCCTTTTGCCATTGAAAATGCGGTCCTTGATTTTAAAACCATACGTCACCGAGGCAAAGAAGCCGAAATTTTAGCTTGTGCGACACTTTCGACCAGCGTTGAGAAAATGATATCTTTCTTTAAGGATATTGGTGCTGAACTTAAAATTCTTTGCCCTGAAGGTATCGCTTTAGCCAATTTGCTTGAAAATCACGATCAACCCATCCCCCAATTTCCTGCGGCCTTGGTTGATTTAGAATCACAAAGTCCCAAAAGAAACGTGGAAATTTTAATTTTCATGGGCCACAGCCACACATTGGTTTGTGCCTTTGAAAATAAGCGAATGGTGGCTTCCCGTTCGGTTTTATGGGGTGGAAAAAATATTTCGGATGCCATCGCTTTAAAATATCAGCTGCCCCAAGCCGAAGCTCAAAGAGAAATGGAAGCCAAGGGGTTTATCCTGAGCACGAAACAACAGGCCAGCTTCGAAGCCAAAGTTTTTTCTGACACCATATCAGGTTCAGTTAAGGATCTCGTTCGTGATTTACAGCTTTTATTTTTAGATGTGAAATCCGAGCTCAACTGCGAAATTGAAAGCTTACTGCTTGCAGGTCCCGTTAGTGCCATCCAAGGATTAGGAGCTTTTTTAACTATTAGTTTGGAAATCCCCACCAATCGCATTCAACTTTGGGATCGTTTTCAAGCTCCTCTTTTGGAAAAAAATGAAGCCACTGAAAATGCGCTGACGATTGCTTTTGGTTTGGCTCTCGAGGGTCTGAAGAAGCCTCGTAACCCGGCAGTGAATTTATTAAAAGGTGAATTCGCTCAAGAGCAACCAGGCCTGACCCAGGTTTGGACCCACCACAGCCAACTCATCAAATGGGGGCTAGCTGCCACTATTGTCCTTTTTGTATGGGGTTCATTTCGCACAAGCTTAGGCCTCCAACTTGAGACCACTTCCCAGGATCTTTTGAAACAAAAAGCCACTTCCGTTGCAGGACTTAGTGCAAGACAAGCCAACCCCCGAGGTGTGGAAAGATATATTAAACAAAAAAAGCAAGTGGCTCAGGAAATGAAAAGTGTTGAAAAACTGATGCAAACAGAATCCGCATTGGAAATTTTAAAGAAAATCAGTGAGGTCTCTCCTTCGGGACAACAAGTGAAACTGGATATCCGAAGATTTTATGTTGAAGATAAAAGGGTTTGGATAGAGGGTTTTGTGCGTAATCAAAATGAATTAAGCCTGCTTCAGCAAAGCCTCAGATCATTTGCTGTCAATGGCAAAGTGGATTCACAACGAACCAGCATTACGGGACCTCGCGATCGATTGGTCTTTGCTTTGTCGTTTCAAGTTCCTCGCACTTCAGAAGGAGTCAGATAAATGGCTCTTAAGGATATAACTGATCAACTTTCTCAGCAGTTCATTGAGCTGGGACAAAAGATTCAAGACTCAGCGGCCTATCAAAATTTAAAAGAAAAATATGACGATCTTCCCAGTCAGCAACAAAAATTGGTGGTCTTACTCATTGGTTTTTTTCTAATTTTCTTTATTTTTTCGATTCCTTACGACAATTACAAAACATCAGACGCCTCAGTCATTGTTTTTGAAGAACAAAGGCAAATGGTCAAAAATTTAACAGATGTGGCAAAGGAAACTTCCGGTGGTTTACAGTTTTTTCCCTCGCCTCCTGTGGGACAAGTTAAAACTGATATGGAAATGAGACTGCAACAATTTCAACTCCTGCCCGAGCAAATGGCACCTTTGCAAGTTGATATGGGCTCAAGCGCAGGACTTATTCCCGCCCCCCGACAAGAAGGCTCCATCAAAATCACTTTAAAAAAACTCAACCTCCGGCAGCTGATCGATATCACAGCTGAACTGCAAAAAGTAAATTCCAATGCCAGACTGGCCAGCTTTAAAGTGGATTCTCACCTGGCCGATCCACGCTATTTAGATGCCTTGTTGGACTTCATCATTATTAAAGTTCCTCAAGTGGAAGTAGAACAAGAAGCTTCAAGCCCTGCCCCCACCAAACGTAGGAATCGACAGTGAGCCTTGTAAAATCCTTGTTCAAATATTTATCACTGATGTCATTTTTCACCTTTTTATTTTTCTTTTTTTTATTTCCCTTTAATGATTTATCTCAACTTGTAACGGATCAAGTTTCTAAAGCCTCTCAGAATCAAGTGTACTTAGAGTTTCAAAACATTAATTTATCAGTCATGCCCATTGGTATTCGCCTGGAGGCTGTGAACTTTGAAACTCAAAAGGGCTTAAAATTAAAATTGGACGGATTAACACTGAGACCTTCTTTGTCAGGGGTTTTAAAAAAACAACCCTTTGGTTTTGTTGAGGCTGAAGGCTTCATGAAGGGGCAGGCTCAAATAAGCCTTTCAGGGGGCACAGCTTCAGAAAAAGGTGATGATCGCTATCAATTAGTGGTTCAAGGTGATTCTTTAAAATTAGAAGAGCTTAAAAATTTAATCACTTTGCCCGTGGCTTTGGAAGGTCGCTTGAACACAGAAATCACGGCTCTTTTTCCACCCGAACTTACAGAGCAACCCGAATCCGATTTCTTACTTAATTTCACAAATTTTAAAATCCCCAGTTCAAGTCTTAATCTGGGAGCTTTTGGTTTCATCACTTTGCCTGAAATTAAAATGAAGAAAATCGATATCAAAGGCCGTATGCAAAATGGAAACTTAGTCATTGAAAACATTCAATTGGGTCAACCTGGAGACGAGTTAACAGGTTCTATCAAAGGCCAAGTGCAAATGAATTTACGTAAAATCAACAACACAGTTCAACCTGTCATGGGTCCCTATAATCTTGATGTCAGACTCAATGTAAAACCTGAGCTTGAAAAAAAGATCAATTATGTTTTTCTTTTTCTACAACCTGGAAAAACAGCCACTCCTGGTCAGTACAATTTCAAACTGACTGGCACAGGCCCTCAGGCTCCCCCTCAAATATCTGCGCTGCGTTAATTCCGTGTCTCGGTCCCTTCGCTGGGTGGTCAAGAACTATAATGCTTAACAGCTAGCAGTAGATTTTGAAGGCAAGACGTCTTTGATTGACTTACATCAGTCAATAACAAAAATACCACTTTGAAACCGGAGGGAATATGTCAGGAATTAATAAAGTTATACTCGTTGGGCGCCTAGGGGCAGATCCAGAAGTGAAAACTGTAGGACAAGGACAAACAGTTACTCGTTTGAATTTGGCCACCAGTGAATCATGGATGGGAAAAGACGGTCAAAAACAAGAAAAAACAGAATGGCACCGAATTACTGTATGGGGAAAACTCGCTGAAATTTGCGGTAAGCACCTTGCAAAAGGTCGACAGGTTTACGTAGAAGGAAAACTTCAAACACGTTCTTGGGAAGACCAACAAGGACAAAAAAAATACGCGACAGAAATCGTGGCAAGCACAGTGCAATTTTTAGGAGCTGCTGGTGGCGAAAGATCTGCTTCCTCAGGCTCACAATCATCATCCAATGACTTTCAAGATTTCGGTCCCGAGCCAAGCTTTGATCAGTCCCATGATGAAATTCCATTTTAATTTTTTTTGACCAGTCATTAGACCAGTCGATTTTCGAAAAGCCCTTGGGAAACCTAGGGCTTTTCTCATAAACTAACCTTGTTGATTTTTTTATCATCAAGGAGTTTTCATTTGAAATCCCCCCTATTTATCTTTGTACTCTTTTTCTCTCATCTTTCTTTTTCTCAAACTGTGGTGAGTATTAAAAATGGAAAAGTTCTGCTTGATGCTGGATCTTTAGAGTTATCACCAGGTGATCAAGTTTTAACTCTGGATAGCAACAATAAACGACGCTCTATTTTACAAATCAGACAAGTCAAAGGTACCAAAGCCACAGCTGATATCGTAAAGGGGCAACCTGCTTCAGGACACACACTTTTAAAACCTAAGCGAAAAGCACAAGCCAAAAAAGAATCTGATGAAAGTAGTGATTACCCAGTTAGGTACCGTAAGCAGGCCTATGGTTTTACGGGCTCCCTTGCAATGAATACCATGAAAATTCCAAATTTTAGAAAAAGTCCTAATACTTACTCACTGGAAATGACTGGAACTAATTTTGGAGTGGGTGGATTTTATGACTACAAATTGACTCAAAATATTTCGGCTCGTGCCCATGGGACGCTCGAACTTTTTGATATTAAATCCACAAGTGGAGACTGTGCCAACCCCAACGTTCCTGATTGTACCGTTCAGTTCACACAGCTGGGTGGCTACGGAACCATAAACTATCAGTTCTCGCCCGCTCCCTACCGTTTTTGGGCGGGTGCTGGTGGTGGATTATTTGTCTATTTATCAAAAAAATCTCCGGTCTTGGATACCGAGCAGTTCTTTTTTAACTCGATGCTGATGGCTTCCTTTGGCCTTGATTACACTCTGAATAAAACAACTTTTATTCCTGTCTCTTTCGAGTATCAAGTGATCCCCGATAAAGAGGCCGGCGTAACAGCTTTAGTTTTAAGAGCTGGTTGGGGAAAAACTTTTTAAGACATCACTCGCTCGACACCCAGGATTCCACGAATTTTTTGTAGCTCTAAAATGGCCACTGACAACTGAGTGGCGTCTCTGACAGAGATTTCAAAATGACAAATAGCTTTTTTATCTTTGGTCGTTCGAACCTGGGCCGATTCAATATTAATTCCGTGCACGGAAAAGGCTTCTGACATCAGTTTCAATAACCCCGTCACGTCTTGAGCTAAAACTTTGAGTTTAACATTTCTTTCCTGGCCTTGTTCCGCTTGTTTTCTAGTCCAGTCCACTTCCACTTTTCGTAGTTGATCCAATTCAAAGCCTTTTTTGCAATCGGACCGGTGAATGGTGACGCCTCGGCCGCGGGATATAAAACCCACAATGGAATCCCCTGGAATGGGTGAACAGCACTTTGCAAAGTGCACCAGCACATCATCCATTCCGTCCACTGACACCAAGGACTTGGATTTTTTGACTTTGTTGGTGGCCGCTCGAACCATGCGGTCCATGAAGGATTCAGTTTCTTTTTTAGGATTCTGAATTTCTGTGCCCTTAGGCAGAAGTCTTTCCACTAAATGCTTGGGCTCTAATTTTCCATAGCCAATTTTAATGTACATTTCATCAATGGATCCCAAGCCAAAATCACTTAAAAATTGATCAAACAAATCACCTTGAAAATGTTTCGAGGCATTCGCACCAAATTTTCTAAATTCTTTCTCAACGAGATCCTTACCTAAAATCAAAGATCGTTTTCTTTGTTCTTCTTTTACGTACTGACGAATTTTCGATTTGGCTTTTGAAGTGACCACAAACTTCAGCCAGTCTTTGGACGGCACTTGAGTTTTGTTGGTCATGATTTCAACGGTGTCCCCGTTTTGCATGCGGTATTTGAGTGGCACCATTTTACCGTTGATTCGAGCTCCCACGCACTTCACACCAAGATCCGAGTGAATGCTAAAGGCAAAATCCACAGGAGTGGCCCCTTCGGGAAATTCTCTAACATCACCATTGGGAGTGAACACATAAATTTCCGACTCAAATAGATCGGATTTAACCGTATCTAAAAATTCTTCGGGGTTTCTGACATTTTGGTGCCAATTGACCAATTCCCGAAGCCATTGGGCCTGGGCTTCTGTTTTATCCGCCACACCTTTTTCTTTGTACTTCCAGTGCGCTGCAATTCCTCGCTCTGCGATCATATGCATTTCACGGGTGCGAATCTGAATTTCAATACGCTCTCCACCTGGGCCCACCACAGTCGTATGCAGAGACTGATAATTATTGGCCTTCGGCATGGCGATGAAATCTTTAAATCTTCCAGGAATGGGTTTCCAAATGGAGTGAATATAGCCCAAAACTTCATAGCACTCGGTGACTGATCCCACCAGTAACCGAAACGCTAAAACATCAAACACCTGCTCGAAATCAATATCTCGTGCTGTCATCTTACGATAAATGGACCAAAGATGCTTGGATCTACCGTAGACTTCGTATTTGATTTCTGTTTTTTTCATGGCTTCATAGATTAAGCGTTTCACTTCATCGATGTAGCGATTGGTTTCAGATTCCGTTTTCTTTACCTTTTGCACCAAGATGTAATACATATCGGGCCGGTAATATCTAAAGCACAAATCTTCCAGTTCAATTTTGAGAGTGTTAATACCCATGCGTCCAGCCAGAGGTGCATAAATTTCTAAGGTCTCAAGTGCGATACGAGATTGTTTTTCGTAAGGCATATGATGCAAGGTGCGCATATTATGCAATCGGTCTGCGAGTTTCACTAACACAACACGCACGTCTTTACCCATGGCCACAATCATTTTGCGAATGTTCTCGCCTTGTTTTTCCACTGAGTTTCTAAATTTCATTTGAGAAATTTTTGTAACCCCGTCCACAAGCATGGCCACAGTTTCGCCAAATTCTTTTTTGATATCGTCTAAAGTCGCTGGCGTGTCTTCGACCGTATCATGTAGTAAACCTGTAATAATACTTTCCACATCTAGTCTGAGCTCAGCTAAAATGCCTGCGACCGATAATGGATGAAAAATATAAGCTTCCCCACTTCTACGGAACTGACCTTCGTGGGCTTTTTCAGAAAATAAATAGGCTTTTCGAACGAGGTTTAAATCCGCTTGAGGATCATAAAGTTTGATACGCTCACAAAGATCTTCCACATTTTTAAGTGGCTTTGTTGATTGCGATAGATCTGTGGTTAAACTTGGTGCAGCCATGATCTATGTTATATCGGAATTATTTCGATGGAAAGAAGTCGTGTTTTTATAAATTTTTTAATTATTCTACGGGTTTATTAAGGTCACGCTCGATGTCGAGTTGCATGTTTGCAAAGTCCATGTGGTTTTCATAGCCCACGTTACCTGCTGCCACTTCACGAAGACCCACGACAACGGATTTGTTTTGTTTAAATGCAACCGTGGCTTCAGAGCCCTTCATCAATTGCTTAACACGTTTAGACACCATTAAAACCAATGCAAAGCGATTGGGTACTTTTTCAAGACAATCTTCAACGGTGACACGTGCCATATTCAGGAATCTCCTTAAATTTAAACTGATACTGTTCTAAGGCTGTTTAAGCCAATCATCAACGATTTTCTTAAAGCCCAAGTAAGAGTCTTCAAAAATATCATTGATGATTTGCACGTCAAAGGTCTGGCTGAGCTTCATTTCAGCTTCCGCGTTTTTCATTCGGACTTCCAGATCCTGAGGGACCCGCCCATCACGGATGACAATTCTGCGACGCAGCTCGTCAATACTTGGTGGTAAGATAAACACTGTTTTGGCTGACGGGAACTTTTCTTTAAAAGTTTTAGCCCCTTGAACATCCACATCCATAATAATGCACTTGTTTTTTTTCCAAGCCTCTTCGATTTGATAAACAGGAGTTCCATAAAGTTGGTTATGAACCACAGCCCATTCGATAAAAAAATCTTGGCTGATTTTGAGCTCAAATTCTTCACGACTGACATAGTGATAAGGAAAGCCTTCGGACTCGCCTTTACGCATACTTCTGGTTGTATAAGTTACTGTATCAACAAACCGGTCATCTTCTTGGCAAATACGGTCAACAAAGCTACTTTTACCGGCTCCGCTAGGAGCTGCTAGAATTAACATTTTTCCGGTTTCAGTGATTTTATTCAATGTTTTGCACCTGTTCCCGCAATCTTTCGATGATGGTTTTTCCTTCCACCACGGATTGCGTAATCACAGACACTTGAGACTTTGAGCCAATCGTATTCATTTCTCTGTGTAATTCCTGAATATAAAAATCCAGTTTTTTACCTTCTGATTCAGAGCTGGATAAAAGTTTTTGCACATTTTTAATGTGCTCGAGTAGTCTTACGATTTCTTCATTCACATCTGATTTTTCAAGCTGAATCAAAACTTCTTGCGATAATCTTTGAGGGTCGACTTCGATCCCTTTAAGTCTTGCACGAAGTCTGAGCTCAAATTTGTTTTGTAAATCTTGATCCGCAAGTCCGCGCAAACTTTGAATTTGCAGAACTGTTTTTTCCAAAAGCTTTAAGGTTTTTTCTAATTCTTTACGTAAATTTTGACCTTCACGTTGGCGCTCTTTGTGGCATCCCTGTAAAGCGGCTTCGTAAGCCTTATAAACCATTTTCTTTTCTTGCTCTGTGATTTCACTGCCCATGTCTCTGGAAATCACATCGGGCCAATGGGCGATGGATTCTACCCTGAAGACGGCCGGAGATTTCATAATTTTAGAGAGATCCGTTAAGACTTCTGTGTAGCGTTTTGCTAGCGGTCGATTCAATGTTAAAGATTTTGCAGCGGCTTCAGGAGCTGCACGCCTTTGAATAAAAACGTCTACCGTTCCACGTTTAATACTATTTTGCAGCCTTTTTTTAAGCTCGGGTTCTAAACTAAAATACTCTTTTGGTAAATGAAACCGAGGTTCAAGAAACCTTCCGTTCACCGAACGGATGGAAATTTCTAATAGCGCAAGTGATGAGTGAGCACGAGATGTGCCGTAGCCTGTCATGCTTTTCATGTTCAGAGTCTACATGTTTGAAAGAAAGCTGGCAAGATGAGCTTCAGCCTTTGTTTTTAAAGAGCCAGGTTCAGTGGCATCCAGTGCTATCAAATCGGGCTCTTTTTTAAACCAAGTTCTTTGTTTTTTAGCGAGCTGACGAGTGGAAATTAAAATTCTTTCCTCTAGACCCAGGCGATTTTCATGGCCCAGCAAATACTGACAGACTTCAAAATAGCCCACTGATGACAATGGGGACCAAGTCTTTAGACCTTTGCCCAGAAGACTTTCAACTTCTTCAATCATTCCATTATCAAACATTTGTTTTACTCGTTGCTCGATTCTTTGATTTAATAAAGAAGGCTCTAGTTGCAGATGCAATTTCAAAATACGTCCGATGGTGGTGGATTCACTGTCATTGATTTTTCCCTGATTCAACAGGGTCACATTTGTATCAGGATTTTGCCTTAGAATCTCTATAGCTCGCAGGATCCGGTACTCATCGTTGGGATGGATTTTACCTGCATATTCAGGATCTCGATTTAAAATCTCCTGCCAAAACAGGTCTGTTTTTCCCCCGTTTGATTTGAGTTCTTCATTCAATGCTTCTTTGATCTCAACGGGGGTTTCTGAGATATCAAAGAGTCCTTTTTCTAAAGCTCGGTAATAAAATCCCGTGCCCCCCACCACAATGATCAACTGAGTTTCGGGAATATTTTCCAATTCATTTAAAAAAAATTTTCTATATTTGCCGGCTGTCATCACATCAGGTGCTGACATCACATCAAATAAAAAGTGAGGAACTTCGGATCTTTCCTGTGGTGAAGGTTTAGCCGCCCCAATATTAAGCTCGTGATAGACCTGAATAGAGTCACAATTAAAAATAACAGCACCAAATTTTTTGGCTAATTCTATGGCAAGCCTGGTTTTACCCGAGGCTGTAGGACCGGATAAAAATAAAAAATTTCGCATGCTAATTTCTTCGGCCAAATTCTTTTTCAAGTTCTGCAAAGCTCCACTTAATTGATACAGGTCGACCGTGAGGACAGAAGCTGGATAGTGGAAATTCATCCATTTGTTCCAATAATGATTTCATTTCCCCATGGCTTAGTGCTTGCCCTGCTCGTACCACTGAATGACAGGCAAAAGTGGCACAGATATCAATTAATTTTTTTTCAAAAACAAAACTAGAGCCTAATTCTAAAATATCATCCGCCATTTGCGAAAAAAGCATTGGTAAAGAGGACTCTTTCATAATCAAAGGTGCTGAAGTGACTCCCAAGGTGTTAGGGCCAAGCTCTTCGATATCGATTCCCATTTTTTGAAAATGAATCTTATGAGTCATTAAAGCCTGCGCCTGTGCCGACGTGAGATCCAAGGCCAAAGGAAATAAAAAATTCTGTGTTGAAATATCTGATGATTGATAGGCTTTCATCAGTTTTTCAAAGGCCACTCTTTCATGAGCTGCATGCTGGTCCACAAGCATAAGACCTTCACCACTTTGCGTGATGATATAAGTCAGTCCTAATTGGCCAATCACTTCTAAACTTGACCAGTAACCACCTGTTGGGACTTCTCGCTGGATAGCCGCTGATTGCCATTCATTTAAAGTAGGAGTTGATTTTTTTTGGAATTGATACCCACCTGTGGACCAACTGACTTGTTGATGATCCTGAAAAACCGGTGAGGAAAGCTTCAAGGGCTCGTAACTTTGAAAAGAATTTTGCAAATTCCATGGGGCTTTTTCAAGAGCCGATCTTAAAGCATGATGAACCGTTCTAAAAGCTTGTGATGGATTTAAAAATTTAACCTGACTTTTTGTCGGGTGAATATTCACGTCCACTTGATCTGTTGGAAGCCTAAGATCAAGAACAACGTAAGGATATTCTCCGTGCATCAGCAAACTTCTGTAGGAATCAAGAATGGCTGTTTGTAAGGCCCGATCCAGAACAGTTCGCCCTTGCACAAAAATCCAAATTTGCCTGGAAGTTCGAGCCACATTTTCAGGCGAACTGAAAGCCATTCTTAACTTCCAACCCTCTGATTCGAAAGAAGTTTCAAATAAAGGGCTTTCAAGTTCTAAAACTTTTTGGCATCGGGTTTTCCAATCCAAGTCTGCTTCATAAACAGAAACGAGTTTTTCATTTTCAAAGTAACGAAATTCGCAATTGGGATGGGATAAAGCAAAGGCTTTGATAACGTTTTTAACAGCTTGATTTTCAGCAGACTCTGATTTCAAAAATTTCAGCCTAGCGGGAACATTTTCAAAAAGTTGGCTGATAAATAAAGAAGTCCCCGTTTCATGACTGACAGCTTGCACTGCTTTTTTTTCACTAAAAGAGGACTGAATTTGATAGGCCGAGTTTTGCTTTTCTGTTTTTGAAATTAGTGTGAGTTTGCTAACCGCTGAAGCACTGGCTAAGGCTTCACCACGAAAACCAAAGGAGTAAAGCTTAAATAAATCCTCAGTTTTTTTTATTTTTGAAGTCGCAAATCTTTCTAAGGCCAGACCAAGTTCAGATTCAGGAATTCCTGATCCGTTGTCTGTAACTTGTATACTTCGACAATTGTCTGCGACAACAACTTTTATTTTTGTCGCCCCTGCATCCAAACTGTTTTCGATCAGTTCTTTAACAAGATGGGCCGGTCTTTCGACGACTTCACCAGCTGCAATTTGATCTCGGACTTCAGGGGATAAAAGTTGAATCATAGGTGACCGGGAAGCTACTGATGCTTCGCAAAACCTGTCAAGAACGGATTTGCCAGACGCGGTAAAAGGCCTCAAGAACAATGGAGAGATTCATTTTACTTTGCCCGACGCGGCGATCAGCAAAAACGATGGGAACCTCTTGCACTTGAAAACCGTTTTTTGAAGCTTTGTATTTAAGCTCAATTTGAAAGCTATATCCATTGGACTGAATCTGTCCAAGCCCCATTTTTTGCAAAACGGGGGCTTTCCAAGCATTAAAGCCTCCGGTCCAATCACGGATGGGGAAACCCAGGATTAACCTTGAATAAAGACTGCCGCCTCGAGAAATGAGCTTCCTAAGAAAGCTCCAATTGATGGTTTCACCGCCAGGTACGTAGCGTGAGCCAATAACAAAATCAGTTTGAGGATTTTCAGCGGCCGATAACACTTTCACGAGGTCTTCAGGTCGATGGGAAAAATCCGCATCCATTTCAATGATAAGGTCATAGGAATTTTGCAAAGCCCACTCAAAACCTGCCAAGTAAGCTTTTCCCAGGCCTTGCTTTCCTGATCGGTTCAGCAAATGTAATCTGTCTTGATGCTGACTTTGCATTTGTTGAACTTTTTTTGCTGTACCATCCGGAGAATTATCATCAACCACAAGAATATGCACCGCTGGATTTTTTAAAAAAACCTGAGGCACGATTTCAGCTATATTTTCGATTTCATTGTAGGTCGGAATGATCACTAAAGATTTCATATGTGCCTAGGACACTACTCTATTTAGATTCGAGTGGAAAGGCTTTTTGAACTGGGACCGAGCTTATTGGGTTTTGTTTGTGATGGAGGACGCGGCGGTAAATCCAATGGCTTTCTAAGCAAGTATCCTGGCTCGGCCTGACGTTTAACTAAAAAAGCCTTTACATTTTCAGCGGCTTGTTCGGGATTTTTTTTATATAGTACAGGATCAAAACCACAGGTTCGGCAATTGATATGCAGCCTCCAGCGAAGTCTTAAAAAAACCTCTGCCAGCATAAGACCCGTCACAAAAAAGAGTAAGCTTTTAGGATTGTAGGTTTTCCAGATCACAAAGCTTAGACACAAAGAAGCCAGTCCACTTAAAATCATGTGCCGAAGGCCAAAGGATTTTTCTTTGAAGACCTCATGGGGTGTTCGGCAAAAGGCACAAAAGACTTTTTCTTTTTTCGGACTCATTTATTAAGTATAGCAGCAAAATTGAAAACGATGATACTCGACCAAGGTCTATCATTGTATTGTCATTATTCAGATTTAGCTTCATTGTCATCAGTAATGGCTGATATTCGTGATGTGACTCCTCAAATTCAAGAGATCAAAAAAGACTTTCTTTTAATATTGAAATTTTTAAAAAATCCACTGAATGAAATTAGCTTTCCACTGCCGTGGTCATGGCAAAAATCCATTCTTTATTATGCTGTTATTTCCATTGCTGCAGGCATATTAAATGGATTGATCCCACCCAATATCTATCATATCGCTTTTGGTCTGATTTTTATGCCTATCATTACTTTTGTAACGAGCCACATTTTAGCAGGCTTTTTTTATTATTACTTTCAGGTTTTTGAAAAAAGAATGGTGAACTTCTTAGAAATTTTTCACCTGGTTATTTTAGCTAATATCCCATTTTTATTGGTTCACACTTTATCAAGTCTTGTACCACCGATTACTTTGATCGGTCTGGCTTTTTCGGCCCTTTTGATGATTGTGGGCCTGACGGATAAGTTGAATCTTAACAAAAAAAAATCCATTCAGTTGGTTTCACTTCTGTACCTCATGATTTTTGCCGTTTGGATCTGGGAAAAAATCATCGCCACTCGTTTATGAAGGCAAGAGTTAGGTGAACATGAATTCACCTAACTCTTTAACGGATGGACGGTTCGGACCATGGAAACTTAAATTAAATTATTAACCAATTAACTTCAAAGCGACTGAATTAATTGAGTTCGCTTGTGCCATTGTTGAAACTCCGGCTTGAAGTAAAATATTATTTCGTGTCATTTCAGATGAAGATTGAGCCACGTCCGTGTCACGAATTCGTGAATTAGCTGCACTCAAGTTTTCATGCTGATTCATTAAATTATCAACTGTGGATGTCATACGATTTTGTAAAGCACCCATATTTGAGCGCATTCCATTGACGTTGCTTTGTGCAGTATCCAAAAGGGCCAAAGCATCTTGAGCACCATCTTTAGATGTGAAATCAAGACTTGAAAGATCAAGACCATCTAAGGTTGCATTATTTTCTGAAGGATCCCAACTGATGCGGTTGTCTGTTGCATCACCATAAAGACCCACTTGGAAATCAAATTGAGGCGAGTTTCCATCAAGTAATTTTGTTGTACCCCAAGTTGTTACATTTGCAATTCGGTCAATTTCAGATTTCATTTGTTGAACTTCTTTATCCAAGAATTTTCTCTCAGTATCACCTACGGTGTCTGAAGCTCCTTGAATCGCAAGTTCTCTGAGGCGAGTGACAATGTTTGAAATCTCATTCAATCCACCTTCACCTGTTTGAATCATTGAGATACCGTCGTTGGCGTTTCGTGTGGCTTGTAAGCCTGATCGGAGCTGAGACTTAAGACCTTCAGAGATCGCAAGTCCTGCGGCATCGTCAGCGGCCTTATTGATACGGCTACCTGAAGCGAGTTGTGCCATACTGTTTTGAATCACTCGCTGGCTTGTTACTAGATTTCTTTGTGCGTTCACTGCTGCTATGTTTGTTGATACTCTTAGTCCCATGTTTCGTTCCTCCGTTAATTGTTTTGTTTTTCCGTTATCACCTGTCTACTCGTCTGGTAGGAACTTGACCTTGTTCTTAAGATCTTGGTCCCACTCGACTTCCGACACCACACCTTTCGGACTGTGTGAGGATTAGTTTACGAGACTGATGTCCAGATTTTCAGGACATTGGGTGGATATGAAAAAAGATTAACGTCCAGAGAATCAGGACGAGACGAGTCTTATGTCTTTAAATGAAAAATTCCAGACCATAATCGGGGGCTAGCTAGACGTTCAGCTTGAAAAATAAAAAAATTTTTATTCTATTTTTTTCCAGTGGAGCCAAATCCGCCGGCTCCACGTTCTGTTTCTGAAAGCTGTTCGCTCCTATGAAAGATGGCTTGATAAACAGGAGCTACCACAAGTTGAGCGACACGGTCTTGATCATGAATCATCACAGGCTTATCACCTAAATTGATGACAATGATTTTCACTTCTCCGCGGTAATCCGCATCGATAGTGCCAGGTGTGTTTAAAACAGTGAGTCCTTCTTTTGCTGCCCATCCGCTGCGCGGGCGGGCTTGAATTTCAAAACCAACAGGAATTTCAAAGCTCAGTGCTGTGGGGATCATGGCACGCTGGCCTGGCTGCAACTGAACGGTTTCAGATAACTGAGCCCTAACGTCAAAGCCACTCGCACCAGCTGATTGATAAGCAGGCAGATCACCTTTAAAATGTTCAAGAATTTTAATTTTGATATTTACATTGTTCATACAAACTCCACTTCTTTCCACCACTGCTCTTTTTGTGAAAGATCTGGCCCCATCAAACAACCCGCCATTTTTTCAGGCTGGATCCAAGTTTCAATGAACTGATGCATTTCAGTAAGGCTGATACTTTGAATCATCTGAACCACTTGTTCAGGTGATCGGTATTCGGAAAACAAGGCTTCGTTGATGGCTATGGAATTCATTCTGTTTTCAGCATCATCAGCACCTAACAAAAGTTGACCCACCACCTGAGTCTTGTAACTTTCTAGTTCCGATTTTCTTAAGCCCTGTTTCTTCAATCGCTTCAATTCATGAGCCACGATTTCCACAAGTTGTTCTAATTTTTCACCGTCAACACCCGCGTAGATATTCAAAACACCGCAGTCTTTAAAACTATTCATCGAGGAGTAGATGGAATAAGCAAGACCCTTACGCTCGCGAACATTTTGGTAAAGTCTAGAAGTCATTCCCCCGCCCAACAAAGTATTTAAGATAACTCCGTGGAAGCGATCCTTGGACATGACACTAGGAAAAGGAAGACCCAGTAAACAGTGAACTTGTTCTGTGTTTTTTTCTTTAATTTTACGAGCCACTTTCCATCGAGGTTTTTTTTCTTTCACCTTCGGAGGCTTGGATTTTTTTTGTGCTAAAAACTTTTTTGCTAATAAAACGATTTCTTCATGATCCACTTGCCCAGCAGCACTGACCAACAGATTGCTACCCTGATAGTGAGTTTTGTAATGCCTGTAAATTTCAGCCATGGTCATATGGGTGATGGTTCTGATGGATCCAAGAATGGATCGGCCTAATTCACTGCCCTCAAAACAGGACTCAAAAAATAAATCATAAATGAAATCTTCTGGATTTTCCTCTGACATGGCAATTTCTTGAAGGATCACACTTTTTTCCATGGCAAAGTCTTTTTTAGAAAACTTCATATGACTGACAAGATCCGCTAAAACTTCAAAGGCTTGCGGTAAATGATCTTTTAATACGAGTGCATGGTAGCAGGTGTTTTCCCTGGATGTGAAGGCGTTGAGATCACCACCAAGGGCTTCAAGGGATTTTGCGATTTGATAGGCAGATCTAGAATTTGTGCCTTTAAAAACCATATGCTCAAGCAAATGAGAGATTCCAATTTGATCATGGGGTTCGTGACGTGTGCCACGATCCACCCAAATCCCAACCGAGGCACTTCGAGTTTGTGAGTGATATTCACTGACAACTGTGATGCCGCTGGAAAGCCTCGTTTTTTTGAACTTTCGATCCATTACTGAAGAAGAGCTTTGCGAGAAAGCTTGATGCGACCAGCGCGGTCCACTTCAAGAACTTTAACTTCAATTTCTTCACCCTCTTTAAGAACATCAGTGACCTGACGAATTCTTTCATGGGAAATTTCAGAAATATGTAAGAGTCCTTGAGTGTTCGGCATGATTTCAACAAACGCACCAAATTCAGCAATCTTCACAACGCGGCCTTTGTAGGCTTTGCCTACTTCAGCTTCTGCTACGATGTCATTGATCATGGCAATCGCACGCTTTGTTGCTTCTGGATCACTTGAGGCCACGTGAATCTTACCAGAGTCTTCGATCTCGATCTTAACACCTGTGGCTTCTGTGATGCTTTTAATCACTTTTCCACCCGGGCCGATCACTTCACGAATCTTTTCTGGTTTGATTTGGATTGTTTCGATTCGTGGGGCAAATTCAGAGATCTGACCACGAGGAGTTTTCATCACTTTTTCCATCTCACCTAAGATGTGAAGACGGCCTTCTTTGGCTTGTAACAAAGCTTTTTCCATCACATCAAAAGTGACAGAGTCAATTTTGATATCCATTTGTAAAGCTGTAATACCTTCAGCCGTTCCAGCCACTTTGAAATCCATATCACCCAGATGATCTTCATCACCCAAGATATCTGTGAGGACTGCGTACTTTTCGCCCTCTTTAATCAGACCCATGGCAATACCTGCCACGTTGGCCTTAATTTTCACACCAGCATCAAGCAAGGCAAGAGTGGCTGCACATACTGTTCCCATTGAAGAAGACCCATTGCTTTCTAAAACTTCGCTTACAATTCTAAGTGTATAAGGAAACTGAGCTTGATCAGGAATAATGGCCTTAACAGCCCGTTCTGCCAAAGCTCCGTGACCAATTTCACGGCGACCTTGTCCACCGAACCGGCCCACTTCACCCACAGAAAATGGGGGGAAGTTATAATGAAGCATAAAGCGACGTTTAATATTTCCTAATAGTGTATCCACCATTTGCTCATCGTCACCAGTACCCAGTGTCACAGCGCCTAAGCACTGAGTCTCACCACGAGTAAACAGAGAAGATCCATGGGCACGAGGCAAAACACTGACTTCACAAGCAATGGGACGTACGGTTTTCATATCACGACCGTCAATGCGGTGAGCTTTATCTAAAATCATAGATCTTGCGACAGTGTATTTGATGTCATCGATAATAGTGGACAGTTCTTTTGTGCGCTTAGCAGCCAAATTAGCATCTGTTAAAGTTGCAATCAGATCTGCTTTCGCTTTCAACTTTGCTTCTGTGACCAAAGCATAGCGCTCGGTTTTGTCTTTCACGTTCAAGGCTTTTTCAATCATTGGCGTGAGTAACTTTGAAGCCTGTGCTTTAAAATCAGCATCAATCTGAGGCGCTACAAAAACTCGCTTTTGTTTAGATCCCGCTTTTTCACGGAGCTCATCTTGAGCGTTAAGCAATGGAATCAAAGACTGGTGACCAAATTTTAAAGCCGCTAATGTATCAGCTTCAGAAATAAGCTTCGTTTCACCTTCCACCATCAATAACCCCTGACGAGTTCCAGCTACGATCAAATCCACATCGGATTTTTCCAGTTGCTGAGGAGTAGGGTTCGCCAAGAATTGACCATCCACACGCGCCACTTGCACAGCGGCTGTGGGTCCATCAAAAGGAATGTCTGAGATGTGAAGTGCTGCTGAAGCCCCAAGAGAAGATAGAACTTCAATAGGAAATGAACCATCAGAAGATAAAACAGTGGCAACAACTTGTGTGTCACATCGGTAGCCTTCAGGAAACTTAGGACGTAGAGGACGATCGATCAAGCGAGCTATTAAAATTTGCTCTGTTGTCGGGCGACCTTCCCTTTTGAAATATCCACCGGGAATTTTTCCAGTGGCATAAAACTTTTCCTGATATTCGATCGTCAATGGAAAGAAATCGATGTCTTTAGGTTCTTTTGCAGACACAGCTGTAACAAGAACTAAATTGGCGCCAGAGCTGACAAGGACAGATCCGTCAGCTTGCTTTGCCATGCGACCTGTTTCGATAGTGATTTGGCGACCGCCGACTGATGTGGTGACAGTAGTTTTCATTTTTAAATCTTTCTTGGATGGGCAGTTTTAAATTACTTACGGATATCGAGTTCTTTGATCAGACTTTCGTATCGTTTCACATCTGTGCGCTTCAAGTAATCAAGAAGTTTACGACGACGATTAACAATCGTGATCAATCCACGCTGAGAGTGAACATCTTTTTTGTGAGTCTTGAAATGACCTGTCAGTTCGTTAATACGCGCTGTGATCAAAGCCACTTGGACTTCAGACGAACCTGTGTCTAAGTCAGTGCGTTGAAATTTTTTGAGAATTGATGAGATTGTTTCTTTTGTGACGGCCATTAGCGTCTCCTTTTTTTAAATTCATTAGCTACTGTTTTTGAAAATCAAAAACTTTTGTAGTCCCCCCAAAATTCCGTCATGGCTGTCGAGAATCAGAGATGGAAGGTGTGTTATAGGTCGAACCCCCCTGTGGGTCAACAAGTCGTATTTTAGCTTTGACTCTTTTATCAGAGCTTGTAGCCTTAAAACCTATGAGAAAAAATTTCTTAATCCTCGTTCTGGGCCTCTTTTTATCACCTTTAATAGGGGCTGAAACCGTTCACCTGCTGGCTGTTGGTGACACCGGCAAAAATGGCCCTCCCCAAAAGCAAGTGGCTGAAGCCATGCTCAGGCACTGCCAGATCTATCCCTGCCAATACGGGCTATTGCTGGGCGACAATCTCTATAACGAAGGTATGAAAACCCCCAATGACCCCAAAATGGATGAGGTCTTTAAAAACTATTACAGCCGGCTGCCGATTCCCTTCTTTGTGACCCTTGGAAACCATGATTACGGTGCATTATCCAACAATTGGACCCGAGGGAGCTATCAATTGGGTTATTCCAAATCCAATCCCCAATTCATGCTTCCTAACTATTGGTACTACGTAGAATTTGAAAACTTTGTGTTAGCGGTGATCGATACAACTCGCATGATGTGGAGCAAGGATCTGGATCTCCAAAGACAAATGTTGCAAGAGGCCCATAATAAATCCAAAGGTAAGTTTTTTATCGTGATGGGTCACCACCCCTATTTATCAAATGGCAGTCACGGAAATGCGGGACGCTATGAAGGCGTCTCACGGCCCAGTTTTGTCTCTGGCACGGAAGTTAAAAAGATGATTGATCAAGAGGTCTGCGGTAAAGCCCATTTGTACTTAAGTGGTCATGATCATAGCTTGCAGCTTGCCAGTGGGGCCCAAGCGGGATGCTCGACTTTATTGGTTGTGTCTGGTGCTGGTGGAGATAGCGATGGACTTGAGAAAAGAAATTCCACGATATTTGAAGCTCAATCTTTGGGGTTTGTGACCTTAGCTGTTGATGCCACACAAATTTCTTTGAAGTTTTGGAATCAGGATAATCAGCTTCTTTACCAAGGCCGCACGGAAAGTCCTCTAAAGTTTAGAAGAAGCCGCCGACGCTAGAACTCGCTTGATTTTAAAACCACTGCCTTTTTCATAGGCCACGATGGCCAAAAGTTCTGAACTTTGCTGAGACACCACCTGAAGAAATGAATTCTCTTCAGGATTAACAAGCGAAATCAGCAAGCGTCTAAGGTCATGGCTGATTTGACCATTTAGTAAAAGCGTTTGATCAAATATTTGCACCCTTGCTTTTTTCATTTGCGGCAAAGCATGGGTCAAACCCACAAAGGCTTTTGGAATTTTTGACTCTTTAAGATCATTTTCAATTTCAGACATTTTTTGCGCTTGTGACAAAAGAAAGGGTTCCGATGCGGTTCTGATCAAAGACTTCATACAAGCCCCGCAACCCAGCTGATCTCCCAATTGATCCACCCAGGTGCGAATAAAACTTCCTTTTGAGCAATTCAAATCCACCCAAAAACAATTTGTGTTTTCTGATGATTTTCTCTGGGCTCCCCAAAACTTCATAATTTTTCTTGGGGTCTCAATTTTTTTATCCTGATGAGCGAGCTCATAAAGTTTTTGCCCACCCACCTTCACAGCCGAGTGCATGGGCACTGGCCACTGAAATTCACCGTTCATAAGCGGCAATTGTTCTGCTAACTGATCCCAATGTTTTTTTTCGACAGCTGTGTCTTGAATTGTTTTTCCTGTGATATCAAGAGCGTCCGTTTTAAGTCCTAAAAGAACTTCCACTTGATAGGATTTATTGCCGTCCATAATGTAGGGACTTAATTTGGTGGCTTTTCCAAGCAATAAAACCATGAGCCCTGAGGCCAAAGGATCCAAAGTTCCAGAGTGCCCCACTTCACGGGTTTTAAAAGCGCGTCTGACCTGATCGACAAGATCATGACTTGTGATACCAGAAGGTTTGTTGATTAGTAAAAGCCCGTCAAAGGCAAAGCTCATTGATCTTCAGGCTTTCGAGCAAGGTTAAGATCAAACAGGATTTTTTCTATTTTTAAAACTTCTTCGGTGGTGTGATCTTTCATAAACGTGAGTTTGGGGCAGTAGCGCATTTTTAGCTGCTTACCAATATAGTTTTGAAACTCAAAGGCCCGCTTTTGTAATAATTCGATCACATCTTCAGGCACTGTGCCTTCACCTAGAACGCTTACAAAAACGCGCGCTGTTCTGAGATCACTGGGCATTTTAACATGGGTCACTGTGACCAAACCTGGAAGTGGCGTTGATAGGCCCGTAATCAAATACTGTGCAATTTGAATTTGCACTTCTTTCTCGACCCGGGCGACTCTTCTTCCATCTCCAACATTTTTCATAAGTAGCTTGGACCTTTACACATTCGCATCAGGATAAAGTTCACGAATTTTTTCTTCTTTAACAAAGGCTTCAATCACGTCGCCAACCTTCATGTCATTGAAGTTTTCAATTCCCACACCGCACTCGAAACCTTGAGCGACTTCTTTTGCGTCATCTTTGAAACGCTTGAGGCTTGAAATTTTACTTTCAAATACAATTTTACCATCACGGATCAAGCGGATTTGATTCGATCTTTGGATTTTTCCATCCACGATAAAGCAACCTGCGATAAGACCAATTTTGGGAACAGTGAAAGTGTTTCTAACTTCCGCACGGCCCATGATTTTTTCAACGATATCAGGAGTGAGTAAACCACTCATGACACGCTTCATATCATCAACCATCTCGTAAACAATCGAATAGGTGCGAACTTCAACGCCCATTTGTTTCGCTTTATTCATCGATACAGTGTCGGGTCTTACGTTAAATCCGATCACCATACCTTTAGCAGTATGAGCAAGCAGAATATCTGATTCCGAAATTCCACCCACAGCTGTCATCAGCACGCGGATTTTCACTTCAGGAGTGTTAAGCTTATTAAGTAATCCCAAGATCGCTTCAAGGGATCCATGAACGTCAGCTTTCACGATAATAGGAAGCTCTTTCAGATCACCTTGTTTGGCTTTCGAGAAAATTTCTTCCAAAGTTTTCTTTTGTGAACTTTGTGCAAGTAATGCCAAAGCTTGTTCTCTGCGAGTGGCTGCAACGGATTCCGCTTGTTTTTCGTCAGAGACGATATCAAATCGGTCACCGGCTGCTGGTACATCAGCAAGTCCCAAAACTTCCACAGGATAACCTGGTAAAGTTCGATCTACTTTTTTGCCTTGATCGTTGGTCATGGATTTAATTTTACCCCAGGTCACACCGGCTACGATGTACTGGCCCACTTCCACGAAACCATCTTTCACTAAAATGGAGGCCACAGGTCCACGGCCTTTTTCCATTTTGGCTTCGATCACAAGGCCTGTTCCAGAACGTAAAGGATTGGCTTTCAATTCCTGAACTTCAGCGACCAATTTAATTTGCTCAAGTAATTCATCAAGTCCTGTTCGCTTCAATGCAGAAACAGGAGCATAAATCGTAGTGCCTCCCCACTCTTCAGGAACGAGTTCCATCTCAGTGAGTTGTTGCTTAATTTTTTCTGGATTAGCACCAGGCTTATCCATTTTATTAACAGCCACGATGATGGGAACTCCAGCCGCTTTGGCGTGGCTAATGGCTTCCTGAGTTTGTGGCATCATTCCATCGTCAGCCGCGACAACGATCACCGCAATGTCAGTGGCATTGGCTCCACGGGCTCGCATGGCAGTAAAGGCCGCGTGACCAGGAGTATCTAAGAATGTAATCACAAAACCATCGGGCAATGTCACAGAGTAAGCACCAATGTGCTGAGTGATTCCACCCGCTTCGCCAGCAGCCACTTTTGTGGATCTGATGGCATCAAGCAGTGAAGTTTTTCCGTGATCGACGTGACCCATAATGGTCACCACTGGTGGGCGTGTTACACGCTCGGCACCGGTATCACCAAAAGTGTCCGCGTTGACAATTTCTTCTGCTGTTTTCAATGTGTTTTTGGCTTCCCATCCGAAATCAGTCACCACAAGGGCTAAGGTATCGAAATCAAGGCTGGTATTCATATTGGCCATCACACCATTGTTCATTAATACTTTGATCAATTGAGGGGCTTTAATTCCCATATTTTGTGCCGCTTGAGAAAGCTTCATGGTGCCATAAACTTCAAGCACACGTTTAGAGGCTTTGGCCTGTGTAAGTTCAGTTTTTTTACCCACTCGGCCGATTTGATCTTTTTTCTTTTTAGGTTGGAAAACCATTTCTCGTTTACGAAATTCAACGGCATTGAATTGCAGTAGTTCTTCTTGCTCGCGCTCTTTAGCTGACTGAGTGGCTCCAGTGCCTTCTAATTTTTTACTGCGTTTCGCAAAATCTTTTCTGGCTTGTTCGGCTGGATCCTCGAACCCAACTGTGGGTTCAATAACAGGATTGGTTTGAGCAACAAAGCCTGCGCGTAATCCACGGTTGGCTGTGCTTCTTGGAGGAGCCGAGAATCCACCGGGACGAGGACCCGCTTGATTGTTGTTACCATGTTGAAATCCACCGCTGCCTTGAGGACGAAAACTTTGTCCTTGAGGAGGCTGAACGCGTGATAAATCCATGCGTCCCACAATGTTTCTTCGTGGGGCATTCACTGGAGTTGAGGAACTGGCCACACCACTGTTACCAACAACCACTTCTTTTTTTCTTGCAGGCGTTGGAGCTGCTGCAGGAGTGGGAGCGACAGGTGCTGCTGCCACAGGAGCTGGTTTTTCTTCTACTTTTTCAACTTCAATTTTTTTAACTTCTACTTTTTTCACTTCCACAGCAGCTACGGGAGCCGCCACTTCAGCAGCCACTGGTGCAGCCACAGGAGCTGCAGGTGTCTCAACAACTTCTTCCACTTCTTCAACAGCTGCCGCTTCTAAGGCTTTTTTAGCAAGTTCTTCAGCAGGCGTGGCTTTTCTTCGAACCACAGTTGAGGCTTTAGGTGCCACTTCCACTTTTGCTTTGGATCCCGCTTTTGAAAGTGCCTCAGTGGCGGCTGCTGCTTTTTTAGCCGGAGCTTTTTTAGCCGCTGTGACTTTTTTAACTTTAGAGGGCTGCTCTGAGCCGCCGCTGGCGCCCGCAAGTTTTTGCTTTAATTGCTCAAGAACACTGGGCTCAAGTTCCGCCATATGAGATTTTACGGGAATTTGCCATTCACGTATTTTGTCCATCAGGGCCAAGGGCGTCATGCCAATTTCTTTCGCGTATTCAAAAACTTTTGGGTTGCTCACTCATTCTCCTTCAATACTTTTTCTAAAACTTAAACCAGGAATTTACTCTTCAGATGTTTGACCATCTAATTTTGATAACTCTTCTTTTAATCTTTGCTCAGCTTGTTCTTTTGATGAACCAGTGGCTTTCACTTCCTTAGCAGCTGTTGGCAGAGTAGGAATCGGTGTTCCTTCTGATTTGTACTTTTCAACTAGAGTTTTAGAATCATTGATTAACTTTTCAGCTTTCGTAGGATCATCGTAACCTGGGATGCTCATGACTTCTTCAACAGAAGCTTCTGCTACCATTTTGAATGTTGCAAAACCAGACTGATAAACATTTTGAGCCATGGTTTCATTCATTCCAGGAATCAATGTCAGATTGTAAATGCTTTCAGCTGTTCTTGATGAAGAAGCACTGACAGATGTGATGTCCAATTTCCAGCCTGTTAATTTAGCAGCTAATCTTACGTTTTGGCCTTTTCGACCAATGGCAAGGCTAAGCTGAGTGTCAGGGACCACGATTTCCATTTCACGGTTGGTTTCATCGACGAATACTTTTGAGATTTCAGCAGGTGCCAATGCATTCACTACATAACGAGTGACGTCTTCATCCCAAGGAACGATATCAATTTTTTCACCTTTTAGTTCTTGCACGATATTTTGGACTCGAGAGCCCTTCATACCCACACAAGCTCCGACAGGATCCACGGCTGCATCGTTTGAGCGAACAGCGATTTTAGCACGCTGACCGGGTTCACGAGCAGCTGCCATAATTTCCACGATTCCATCGTAGATTTCAGGAACTTCCAATTCAAAAAGTTTAATGAGGTACTGCTCTGAGGCCCGGGACATGATGATTTGAGGACCACGAGTGCTTTGACGAACTTCTAATAAAAAGCCCTGCAAGCGATCGCCTGGCTTGTACTGTTCACCGGGGATTTGTTCGCGCGGTGGAATAAAAGCTTCGGTACGACCAAGGTCAACCACGATAGCTCCCTTTTCCACACGGCGTGCAATACCAGAGGCGATTTCACCCTTACGTTGTTCGAATTCGTTAAAAATGATTTCGCGTTCTGCGTCTCGCACTTTTTGTAAAATGATTTGCTTAGCGGTTTGCGCAGCAATTCGGCCGAGGTCATTGGATTCCATCTTGATACCGATCGAGTCACCCAGTTGAGCTTGAGGATCGAGTTTTAAAGCGTCTTCTTGAGTGATTTCCACTTCGTCATCGATAAAATCTTCTTTTTTCACAACTTCTTTAAATTCAAAGAGTTCGATCTCGCCTGTTTCTTCATTGTAGCTGGCTTCGATTTCACGGTAAGTCCCGTATTTTTTTCGGGCTGCGAGTAACATTCCTTGAGTGATTGCATCTACAACAACAGCTTTATCGATACCTTTATCTTTACCAACTTGATCGATAACTCGGCTTAATTCAGAAAACATATTGTCAGCCATAATCGTGACCTCTTCTTTTCTCGTATCTTAGGGTTTTAGTTTCTTTAACTGTTCAAATAATGTGTGCGCCTTTTCAATTCCTTCAATGGGAAGCTGAAAAGTGCCTTTTTTTATTTCTAATACTAATTGGCCGCCGGAAAACGAAGCGAGTTGAGCTTCAGTCTGCTTGGCCTTAAGAAGCGAAGGTTCTGTGACACCCAATTGTTCCATGGGAACTTTTGTTTTTAACCAAACCTTACGGCCCACAGCTTTTTCAAAATGCCAGGGTTTACGTAAAATGCGCTCGACTCCAGGGGTAGAAACTTCAAGCATATAAGCCCCGCCTGGAATAAGATCTTTTTCATCCAATGCTTCATTTAAGAATTTAGAAACACTTGAGCAATCCTCAACGCCAGCGCCCTCACCGTCTTTATCGATGAATACACGAAGCGTGCGAGCCGCACCGTTACCCGTCATTTCCATTTCATATAAATAACAATTGGCTTGAAGGGCGGACTGCTCACAAATTTTTTCTAGATCTTGCATCCAACTGGGTTGGTTTTCGCTCATTTGACTCTCAGTTTTAAAAACAAAAAGGCCCAACTTGGGCCTTCAGGCGTTGTTATATCGAAGCTTAAAGAAAATATCAAGAAGGCCTTTTCACATTTGTCAGATCCAACTGGTACGAGATGGCTGAGGACCCGTCTTTGTAATAATTCTTTCGGATACCTAACTTTTCGAATTTGAATTTATGGTAAAGCCCTTGGGCTTCCAGGTTTTTTTCATGAACCTCAAGAAATACACGACAATCGTGTTGCGACGCAAAATCAAGCCACGCCCCCATCAACTGACTGGCAAATCCTAATTTCTGAAAATCGGGCCGAGTCTGCACCCAGAGAATTTCAAAATCTTGATCCACAGGTCTTACGCAAAGTGCAGCTTGGCAGTGACCATCCTGAATAAGACCCCAAACTTCATAATCAATGAGACTTTGCATCACCTGTTCTGATGTCCAGTTCATAAAAGCAGTGGCAGTAATAGTATCAGCCCAAGTTTTTAGTAATTGATGATCTGAGGCTTCAAGTTTTCTAACAGAAATCAAAGAGGGCCTTTTTTATTGATGTCATTTCGAACTTGATATTTCAATTTTAAAGCTGATACCCAGTCCTCAATTTTTTGTTTTTGATTTTCTTTTTGCAAGAAAGCTTTGATGGAATCTTTTTGAGTTTCCAAGGAAGTCGATCCAAATTTGATTCGGTTTCGATCAAAATAGTTTTGCACTTCTTCATCGGTCACAATGCCCAGTAGTGAATTCACTTTTAAATCAAAATAAGTCATGGCCACTTTTTTTCTTAAAACCCATGATTTTAATTCTGTGTCTGTGGCCTCAAGAGCTTTAAAGTCAGACCTTTTTAACAAGGCAGGCTTAATGTCACCCACTAATTGTTGAAGTTCGCTATCCGATAATTTAACGGCTGATAAGCTTTCAGATTCTCGAAAAATAGCAAACTCAAATAAGGTGCGGCTGACATCATCTGCTGATAGCTCTTGATAATTTTCTGGTGTGGTATTTTTTAAGACTTGGTTCAAGATAACGGAAGCCTTCACATCCCTTGAAGTCACAACCTGATAGGCCGACGTCCCTACTGTTTGGCTGAGGATTCTTTTAGAAGTTTGGGGAAATCCTGCAAGGTCAATTAAAAATAAAAGGAAATAGATCATGATGCATTCTCTTATGACTCAGTGAATGTCTGCAATAGAAAAAAAATAAAACGGGTCACTTTTTTAAGTGACCCGTTCAAACTTAACCACAAGTTTTTAAATTCTTTAGAAGTTAACGGTAACAGCAAATGTGTAGCTATAAGAATCAAGTTCTTCAATCGGTGTTCTGTAACCAAAATCAGCGTCTTGAATTTGTTGACCTGATAAGGGAGCTCCGTTGTTATATCTTAAAACATCAGTGCTGTAATCACGGTTCACAGCGATATTTTTCATATAACGAACATCAAAACCCATGCGCATTTTAGGACTGAATTCGATTTCCACACCCGCACTGGCACCGATATCAAAAGCATGAGATGTGCTAGGGCTTAGACTTCTTTGAATGCCATTTTTATCAGACCATTGGAATTCACGGTAAGAGTACTGACCGATACCACCGATCACAGGCTTTACCATACCACTGAGTAAGTAGTATTTTAATGCCATGGATCCAGTGTACTGGTTCATATCAAACAAGTTGACTTGTTGTTGTGATCCAAACGGAGAGTAAAAATACGGATTTCTTACGTTCTCAACTTCTGAGTTGGAATAAAGAAATGTTCCTTCCACCGAGTAAGTGTCATCATACTTTGTTCCAAAACTGAAACCTAAAGCATAATTACTTTTTACAGCAGCTGAATCCACTTCGTTCACACCAATCAAACCTGAGAAATATCTTTTAGACACTGGCACATGAACCAAAGGCTCAACGGGTAATGACATTTCAGAAGCCACAGAAGCTTCTTCCACTTCTTTCTCAACTTTTGTGTTCACTTCCACAGTTCCCACTTCAGTCGGTGCTGTCGGAGCTGGGGCTGGTGCCACCTGCTGAGGAATAATAATAATTTGTGGAGCTTGCGGTTGAGCTGCCGGAGCGGCGGGTGCTGGAGCTGGCCCAGCTTCAGTGGCCTGGCCATTTAATTTATCACCAAATAAAACCTGAGCTCTTCTTTTTTCGTCTTCTAAACGAGATTGCTCGAGCTTTTCAACAATTTTTGCCTCTGTTGACATCTCAGCATCTTGACGAGCTTTTCGTAAATTATCAGCGCGTGACTCTGTTAAAGGAGACGCTTCTATGACCGTTGTCGGTTGTGTTTGAACAGCTGTTTGCGCTTGCACCTGAGATTGAACCGCTGGGTTAATCACATAAATGGGCTGCGAAGTCACAGTCGTTGTGGTGTTGGTTGTTGCTGTTCCTTCGTTAGGAATAGTAACAGTTCCGTTCGTCGGTTGCGCAGTCACCTTTGATGTTTGATACATCTGTGTGAGTTCGGCATCGACCTCTGCATCTAGATTGTTGGTTTGAGCATACCCCATGACGGACAGCACACTGAGCACCAACACAAGAGACAATGGTTTATTCATAAAAGTTCTCCTTGTGGTTTGAGTTTTCCCCTGAAAACTCGAAAGTTTCGTTTGAGTTCCGAAAGATCTAGAGCAGTCTTTGTGCCAAGACTTTTCTGAATGAAGCCGATGTGTAACCAATGAGAATGACTGAATTTCGGACTCACCCTGAAAGTCTTTCAATAGTAGAAAGGTGACTTGTTTTGTGACGCACCGTGAAAAAAAGAAAAAGAAACACCTTGAAGGGAGTGCCTGATTTCATTAAGAATCTAGCGCTCTATCTGTAGCTCGGTTGGCCCTGTGGTGGAATTGGTAGACGCGCTGGACTCAAAATCCAGTGTCCGCAAGGACGTGGGAGTTCGATTCTCCCCGGGGCCACCAAATCGGTGCCAGGCGCCTTATTGAAGGACTCGGTGAATCTTAATAGGTTAAAATGATTCCGTTGAATTGGGTATCCCGAAGCAATTACCAGTGAAGTAAGTATGACACCAATTCTCAGTCTTTATGACTTCCCAGAAGCCACTTTTTTATCTGAAATCTCATTTCCTTTATATTTTCTTTTTTCGGGAGAAAAGAGATAGGCGGCAATGCAGACTTTCTCATTTCCTTTTTTTAATTTTTCCCACTCTTTCATAAATTTTTTGCAATAAAGAGGAGAGCGCCAGTTTCGGTTCGAATAGGAATAGGAATGGGGTGAAGATGAAATGCGAAAACCAAGATCACAGACATCCACGCTTTCCTCACTGATCCATTGAACATGATCGTACTCGACGATGACATCAACTTGCTTGATGTCAAAGCAAGTGAACATATCTTTAAATTTGTCTGGTTCTTTTGTTTCTTTTGAAAAGCTTAAACAAACAATGAATGAGATTAACAAAAACACGGTCTTCATTCTGTATCCATTTCATTTAATATATTTTTTAATTTTTCCCTAACTTTGGCGCTCTCCGTTGTTTTACTTTTTAATCTTCCCTTATAATCCATTAATACCTCAAACCATGTTGGCTCTCTTTTGAGTCGAGCTTTGGCCGTTTCTCTTTTTCTAAAAAGATGCCTAACTCCAAACGAAATATTTTTATTGGGGTCCCATAAATCTTCATATTCAAGATCAATAAAGTGATCTTTATACTCATGCTGCTTGTGACTTTTTGCCAGACGAGTTGTCTGTTCTGTAAGTTGTAAAAGTCCTCGAGGCATCTTAAGATTAATTTTTGAAACCTTAACTTTTGGATTTAAAAATAAGTCGGAGGTCGCAATGAGTTCCATCTCGTCACCTTTAAGTAAGTCTTTTTTTGACGGGTTCTTTCGACAGTGTCCATCATGATCTGTGATTTTACCTTTCTTAAGTTGCTTAGGGTGTCTTTTTACCCAGTGCTGCCCGATCGGACAGATTCGCCACGGGTTTTTTATCTCAATATTCTGAGTGTCAAAGAAAGGAATTTTATGGACTTTAGATTCTGGAACAATTTTTCCAATGAATTGGCTCCACTGAACAAATTCCCAAGGAGCTCCTAATTCTTTCTGAAGTTGTTTTTGCGCGTAGTAAGCTTTATCTGCACTCACTTTTTTTTTGGTCTTAAAAGGGATTTGATACTCAAACTCAGGTTTAATTTTACTTTTCTTTAAGAAGAAGAAACTAATATTGTCGTTTTTGGAAAAAAGTGATTCCAAAAGTTGCTTAATTTGAGATTTTTCTTCTTTAGTAGCCATAAACAAATTTAACAAACTAATTATGGAACTTCAATTAAAAGCTCTTTGCTTTCGAATCATAGTGTCGCAAAATTAATTCAACTTTGGACTCTCGCTCCGAAGCAAGATTGTACAGTAAAGAAACCACTGGCCCGCTTAGTTCTTGTAGCCTATCGTAGCCTCCACCAAAAAAGCCTCAGTCTAAGTTATTGTTCTAAAAATTATTTTCAGAACTTAAGGAAGTGTTATACAAGAACACTTTGTAGAACGAGCAGAGCCTCTTACCAATGGCAATACGCCCACTTTTCAAACACACAATCTTGCGTTCTCACAGATCTGCTTTTAATTTCTTCAATTTGATTACATCTTTAATTGGTGGATTTCCGAACATTCGTGAATACTCGCGACTGAATTGAGATACGCTGTTGTAGCCGACGTTGTACGCAGCCCTTTCTGCGGTCTCATTTACCTCGGTCATTAGACGACGCGCCTCGATCAGTCTTAATCTCTTCTGGTATTGAATCGGGCTCATGGACGACGCTTTCTTAAAGTGCTGAAAAAACCGGGAGCGACTCATATTAGATGCTCTTGCGAGCTCCGTAACATTGATTTTCTCACTTAGATCTTCTTTGATTTTATAAATAACTCTAGCAACTTTTTGCATGTCACTTCCGGAGCGAACAAAGTTTCTGACTCCATGGCCATTCTCACCAATTAATAAATAATAAAAAAGCTCTTGAACGAGGAATTTTCCTAAAATGTGCGCATCATTTGGCCGCTCAAACAGCTCAGCGAGTCTAATCGTACTTCCAATCATTTTTTTATCTACAACACCAACGAATATCATCTTAGAAGATGGCTCCGGTGATTCTGGTGATACTTTGTCCAGCTCAGCAGTTAGTTTCGACAGCAGAACAGAATCAAAATCAATGAGCAAAGCAAGAAATGGTTTTTCAACTGAAGCCTCCGGTATACTGCTAATGGTTGGCAAATCTATCGGGCTTGCCGTGTAATGAAAGGGTCCAGCATTGTAAACATGATTTTCAAGCACAACTTTTTTTGCACCTTGAATGACAATAGCAACACAAGAGCGCCAAACACTCTTAGTGGGCTTATACGGCACTGAAATTTTTATGCAACTAACACCCTGCACAGGTGTAGGATTAAATCCTTCATTAATCGCAAATTGAGACACTAAACTTAATAGCATTTTTTGAGGACTGTTCATGCTGACTCCACTTATTAAAGTATACTGCACACTACTTCTAGGACAGCTCAATCTGTACGATTAGGCAATAAATAAAGACATTTGTGAATTTACTTAACATGATGGACAGGCATAATAACTCAAACTAGCAAGGAGGGTCCCATGAAAGTTTTTGTTACTGGCGCATCGGGCTTTATCGGTTCAGCAATTGTTAAAGAACTAATCAGTGCAGGACACGAAGTTGTAGGCTTAGCTCGCTCAGATTCATCAGCTAAATTGATAACATCGCTTGGTGCTAAAGCACTTACTGGGAGTCTTGAAGACTTAAATTCTTTACGACGAGGAGTTGCCCAATCGGACGGTGTGATTCACTCCGGATTTAATCATGACTTCAGTCGATACTTAGAAAACTGCGAAATAGATCGAAAAGCAATTGAAGTCATGGGAGAAGAGCTTGCCGGAACAAGACGGCCACTTGTCGTCACCTCAAGTATTGCTGGACTTACTGGAAATGGAGTATTGAGCACGGAAGAACATAATGTTGATAATTCAAGAGACAAGTATCCCCGAATATCTGAATCAACAGCGCTCGAGCTTGTGAAACGAGAAGTAAATGCATCAGTTGTACGCCTTGCTCCAGCTGTTCACGGAGATTGCGATCAGGGCTTCAAAGCAGGTTTCGTTACTTTTCTTATAGAATTGGCTCGACAAAAAGGTATTGCCGCTTACGTGAACGCGGGATTGAACTCCTGGCAAGGAGTGCATCGATTGGATGCAGCAAAGCTTTTCAGATTGGCTCTTGAAAAAGGTGTCGCTGGCACGAGGTACCATGGAGTTGAGAACAATGCAGTGTCAACAAAGAAGCTCGCTGAGATCATCGGAAAGAAATTAAGTGTAAAAGTTGTTTCACTTTCGCCTGAAGAGGCATTTAAACATTTCACTTGGCTTGCTGGTTTTGTAACTGTTGACCTTGCAGCATCGAATGAACTCACTCAAGAGCGGCTTGGGTGGATCCCAACACAGCTTGAACTTGTTGCTGACATAGAACAGGCAACACTTCAATAGCAGAACAGGTATTAAAATAATATTATGCTTCACAATAATTTCAATTTGAGATTGAAGTTCACTTCAGAATCATACGAAATATAATAGTAAATTATTAACTTTGAATAAAGGAATACTTCGAATGCTTTCAAAAATAGCTCTCACACTTGTTGCTTCCTACTTTTTATTTCCCGCTATTTCTTACTCCCAAACGACTCCAATGGATCTTAATCGCCGTGAATTGGGAATGGCGTGGCCAAAAGGTCTTGAACCAGCAAATGCAGATTTATTTAATCATAATCAAATGTTTATGGAGCAGAATTGTGAAGTCATCTACAGTTGGCTCTCGGTGCCTCAAGGCTGGCCGGAATGGCTAATATTTGTCCGTGATATCCAAGTTGATAAAAAGAAGCCCTTAATGTCAAAAGGGTCGCGTTTCAAGTTTACGATCTTTGGATTTCCCATAGAGGCCGAAGTTTACATCGCAGAGCCTGGACGTCGCCTAGGTTACACCCTAACGCCCCCAGGACCACCTCCGCAATATACTCAGAGCTGGCTTCTCACGCCACAAGGTACAGGTTGCAAAGTGACTACCGAGGAAATCGGCATTGGTGAAATGGCTCGAAAATCAGGTAGCGATGGTTACAAACTTGTTCATCTTGCTCACGATCTTTGGCTCGCCTCACTGAGATTCGTATCTCGCTCTGGCCCTCGTCCCACTAAATAGAATCGTAAATTGTTCTGATTAAGCGTCAATTACGGATGAATATTATTGATATAATTTAGAGTAACTTTTCAAAATTGAATGACTCGGTTTCTTGAAACGACCCCGAGTCCAAAACTTCAAATCTGCTGTATAATGGGTTTTATAATCAACAAGAAGTAATGATGATCAGAGCATAGGCCATTGCCAATACTCCAGTTCCTGATTTTATAGACACAGATTTTTGTCTAGGATTAGTTCCAGATGGTGTGATTACTTTAAGAAGAGGAAAAACCAAGTTTCGAGGATGATGCTTTAGTCAGAAAAGCCAGCAAATCGAGCCGGAATACAAAGGTGCGCTAGCGGAAACTTGCTATATGGTTTAACAAAACTAACTGTATGATGGCTACGACAAGAACGACCCAATCTTTGCGCTTCGATTAGTATCCTTTTTAGGGTTATCAACAGCCAAGGATAGTAGCAAATTTTATGAGCCTGCACCTGTACGAATTCGGTAAATATTATCAACGTTATCTTGGATAGATTTTCGCTTTTCCAATAGAATACTTCTTTCAGCTTCTGATAGTTGAGAGTTCAAAAGTTTTCCATCAATAATTTGTAGGGTCGTCTCGGCAACTGCCAATATTTGAGAAATTGCTTTATCCGGTTCTTCAAAAACATGATCTTTGATGTTGTTGAATTGGTTGTTTTCTTCCGGAGTTAATACGTCTGAATTAACTTGCTTAAAAGTTTTCAAGATATTCGCAAAACTTACTGAAAGAACACTTGCAATCACAAACCTAGAAATAACTGGGTAAGTCATAAAAGCTTGTTTCGCCAATTTAGCACTTACTTGAGTTCCAACCAAACCGACCAATGCACTGGAAGCATCTGTTGAGAGATGTCCGATATCGACAATTTGCTTCATCAAATTTCCATAATTTAAAACTCCATAACGATAGCCGTAGCAATCACTCATTGCCAGCCAAAAACCAACTGACCTCTGCAAGCGAGTTGTTGACGAGCTTAAGCCCTTGTTGTTCCAAACTGATTGGGCAACAGCTGGATCTGCACTCAAAAATCGCAACCAATTTAATGCATTCGAAGTAAAATTGTTGAAACTAAAACCTAATCTCAAGGCTGATCGAATAGTTCCAGGACGACAGATCTCAAAAGTTTCAGCATAGATAAGTTGATCTGCACTGTTAAGCTCAACAGACTTTATGTCTCCAGCAAAGGAAGTCTGACTTAAAATCAAAAGGCTAAGCAAAACTGTTTTCATTTTTATTTTAAGCTTTCAAGAAGCTTCTTAGTTGCCTCAAGCTCAGCTTTCTTGAACCTTAATGCTTCGTTAAGTTTAGCAAGTGTTTTATCATTAACCCTGATCGAATATCCGGTAGCTCCACCAGCAAAAAGCACAGTTCCGCCGACAGCAAGTCCACCCAGTGCCACCAAAGCGACAGCACCGCCTGATTCAATATCACCTGGAATGCCCATTCCGAGAGTCTTTTTAATAATCATAAGGCCAACAAGAGACACAAGAATAGCGACACCTGCTTTCTTTAACTTATTGTTTGGTTGGTCTTTTACATTAGCTGCTGCAATTTGTGATTCAAGTGCGGCTATTTCGATAAGAAGAGCGTTAACTGTTGCCTCAGTAGGAATTGATTCAATAATGCCACGAGCGGCAACTAATTCATTAATTTTCGATTGAATGAGCACTTCAATTTTTTCAATTTGTTCTTCGGTCGCTTGAATTTTATAGTAATTGTATCCGGCAACGCCTCCAAACAAAGCTGTTGTATACAGTGCCTCGCCAGCGTCATAAATAATCCACCCAAAGCTAGACTTCGCAACAATTCCAGCAGTAATGATCCCAGCGACAGCTGCTGCAGATGCAGTGATATAAAAAGTATATTTGTGAAATTTGCCTTCAGATCGCAGAATGGCCAATTCCTTTTTAATTTTTTCGAGTTCATCTGTTATCCTAACGATATCGACAATTTCTGGACTTGAGGAGGTATGTGAACTGTTCGTTGCAAAGCTTTGCAGCGAAATAGTCATAGAAAGTAATATAGCAATCATTTGTTTCATAAATTTTCCTAAAATAAAGTTAAGCTCTAGAAGCTGAGGGATTAATTTCCCTTCTTCCAATACTATAGATCCGAAAATATTAGTAAGCGAAAGTCACGCCACTCATCTTTGTTAGTTTTATTCGCTATTGAGGCAAGTCGGCTGTCAAAGAAGTATACAAAGTGCCTAAAATAATTGAAGTCCCAATGTTAGCTACCCACAAAAAACAACTAAGAGCCCCTAACGAACTCGAATGAATTAAAATGAACTTAGAATAGTCTATTCATTATAGGACGCAGAAAAAGACAGCAGAAATCAAGATGAATGTGAGGCAAAAAAGAGGTACAAACTAAAAAATTTAAATCAACAGAAGAAACTTTAAAAGACAATAGTCGCTCTTTAATACCCCTCTGAAACCAATGGTCCACTTGAGGAGTTGCCGCAAGCCCAAGCATCTATGGTACCACTTTGGTCAATCACGCAGCATCTTGCACTTGTATAGTTGATTTGTTGCTGTGGTAGTTCGGTTATGTAATGTCTTAATAAATGCCTATAAGACTATTTTCCTATATCAACAAAGACAAGAAATGTTCGAAACTCAATTATAGCGCTAATCCGACTTGCTTCAAACCCAAAAATATATCCAGATTCTTACCCTCATAACAACCCTGTAGTGTCATCGGCAGCTGACCAGCTGCTTTAATTATTTTTTGAGGATCCTTAATTGTAACTCGATTGGGAAGTAACCATTTTTTTAGATGAGCGACAATTTTTTCTGGCTCACACATTTTTTCAACGTTCGGCTTTTCAAAAACAAGATCAAAACATTTCTGATTGGGCCCCTCCCCTACAGTGTAGGCATCCGTCACAATATAGTATTCTAAGTAACCGTCAGATAAAGGCTCGTAGTAATAAAAAGCATAAAATTCAAAGGGCCTTCCCCACTTCGGAATTTTTATGTCCTTAAGCGGTTTCACATCAGCTTTGTGCTCAAGATTATGCTCATAGGTGATAGAGGCTAGCGCACACTCGGTCCAACCCTCAATTTCGAAAAAGTCCACGACAGGATTTCCAGTGGCTAGTCCTTTCTGGCTTTCTGATGGCCGTGGAGGATCGAAATAATAGGGCTCTTTTGCGGTTTTCTTTAACTCTGGAGTCACGACACAGCCTAAGAACATTTGAGATAATAAAATGAGTAAGAATGTCTTTTTCATTGCCTTACGGTAGTAGAGGGAAATTCTGTAATCAATCAGTTTGTGTTGAGTGAGGCTTTATTGCAAAATTGTGCGAGTTTAACCTGAGAAAAATAAAAAAAGCTCAAGTAAAACTCTTGAGCTTTTTGAAGATTACAAATTGATATAATTATTTTTTAATACAATTCGGCAAGCTCTGAATTTTAGCAATTTGTTCTGGAGTAGCATTTGTTAGCTTCAATTCCATACCATCGACTTGAATAGATAGAACTTTCGAATTTTTTGTATAAGTTCCCTCATAAGTAAAACTCTCACTTGCCTCATAAATTGTTTCTAGTCCATTGCAACTCCAAACGGTTTCAGGATAGGCACTAGCAGAAGCTATAATTTTATTTCCCTGAACTTGAATGGGAGTCACTTCCACAAGCTTAGCCCCATCATGCACAGTTAATACAGTCAAAGAGGTATCAGTAAAAATATGTAATTGTTCGGGGCTGTAATGTCCGTCTGGAGACGTTTCGTAAGCAGAATAGTAAGTTCCCGATGGACTCGCTAGCAGATTAACAGTCGTTAAAATAGATAAAATAAAAATAAGATTTTTCATATAGCTCCTAAAAAGTTTTTTTGTGACACTACACTAGTCGATTTTGTTTAAACAGCCCTATTGTAAATATGGTAGGGCTGTTAAGTTTTTAAGCACCTTTGAAGCATTGGGTTGATGACTGCTGAATATAAACAGTTTAAATTTTTTGGATGGATTTGATGATTATAAGGCAAGCTAATGAAGATGATGTTATGGAAATTCGCACAGCACATCGAAGGTCGATTTTAGCTTTGGCAGCAAAGGACTATCCACCGGAAGTGATTGCAGAGTGGGGATCTGATCAAAGCCCCGAGGCAATTGATCGCCACAAAGAATCCATTCGCTCAAACAACGAAATAGTTTGGGTCGCTGAGTTTTCAGGAAAAATCGAAGGATTTTCGGCGCTTGTTCCGAGCTTCAATGAACTTCGTGCAGTTTACGTGACCGACACTGTCACTCGAAAGGGCGTTGGAACTGCACTCCTTAAAGTTTTAGAAATTAAAGCCTTGGAACTCGGACTGAAGAAACTTAAGATGCACAGTTCGATAACAGCAAAGCGGTTCTACGAGAACCATGGATATCGAAACCTTGGCAAAGGACTTCATGTGATGAGGTCAGGACGCACTATGGATTGTTTTCTGATGGAAAAGATTCTGGCCACTTAATACTCGAAAAATCAGAGAGCGGATGGCATTTACCTACCATTTAGTTCCAAAAAATATAATGACCATCCTAAGTGAAAAGAACTTCAAAAACGCATTTTCAAGAAAATAAATTGTCTGCAAGAAGATGCCATTTATTTTAACCCGATACATCCCCATCTTATGTTTGCTGGTTTAAAATCAGTGTTCCCTGATCTTAATGACTCTTCTTTGCTTTTTTTAGGTTCCCATCGAAAGATTAAAAGGCCTCCATGCCGTCTATTTTTATTTGAACTTAGGCTTTATGACTTGATCTAAAAGTCTTATTTTCCGATTTTGAAAAAATCCAAATTGAAACAAACAACTTGTTCTGCTGGCGATGCACTTACATTTTTTGCGTATTCAGAAATCCAATTAAGAATTTTTTCTTTAAAAATGGGGATATCACTTTTTGCAATTGATGAAACACTTGTGTACATCACTTCTTCATCATCTATCTGATCAGATTGCTCGATCGCTTTAAGTCTCCAATTCGCGTAATGTCTTTGTAAAAAACTTGATCCTTTTGGAATGTGCAGGCGTTTCAAGCCGGTAAAAAAGCGACTCTCTCGTTGCTCAACCAGTCCCATCTCTACAAGTTTTTCAAGAATTTCACGCACAACGGGCAAATCTAACTTAAATCTTTGGGCCATTTCATCAGCACTCACTCCAGTGCTCACACCAGTAAACACCAACATCGCAGTCGGCTTCCAAGAAGACACCAAATAAGATTTGTCAGAATCCGATACTTCACGATCCACTTCGACACGATTTTGTATCAAACCCGCTTGCCGCTGCAGATCTTTAATTTCTTTTTTATAGTAGTTTTTCAGATCTTCGTTTCCAGCTCGTTCCATATACAACAACGTCATAAAATACCGGGTTTCTAGTGGATTCAAAGCACAGTACCTACAAAGTGCAAAGCCATGCTCCACACTAAAATCCCGACTTTTAGAAAGAACCTGACTTATGAGAGTTGAGTTGACGGTTAAGTTCGCGGCAAGCTTTGAGAGCTCACCGTAGCCGTTATTAGGACGCTGAGATATCCACTCCCTTAACCAAGTTCGATAATCTAAATAGCTAAAAATATTCAAGAATTTTAACCCTCTTCAAAGTTTTTACAGATTTGTAAGATATTATACTTATATTTTATATTAAAAACCTAGAAGAATACGACTGCATGCATCATATTGAGACAAGAAGCCGGCTCAAACATTGTAACAAATAACTTTAATAAACGGAGACAAATTTTATGGAACTCATTAACAAGCTACTGATCCTCACGACAACATTAATCGCACACGTGTCAATCGCGCAGACAACTGTCACTTCAAAAAGGGCATTGGATTTTTCTAAAATGAATCGATTCAATGTTGAAAAAAGTGATTTGAGTCATTCCAAAACAAATGGACACCAAACTTCGACGTCCCTTTCACCAAAAGAGCTAGCGGGAAAACTGTCGCTCGATAGCCTGCAGAATAATAAGCTGATCGCAGGCCCTGATGTTACGGGTGGTGGCGACCTACTGGTCATGAATTTTAAAATCGCAGGCAATAAAATTTGTAAGCAATTACAAACCTCTGAAGACAGAGTCCAATGGAAATTTAGCGTTGATGCCTTTTGTGAAGCCACCGAAAATGTTCGGCTGCAGGTTGAAGATAGAACCTTCTTAACTGACGGCACGGAAGTGGATGCAATTAATTCTCCTACGCGCAGATACATTAAACTGAGCTTTGAGAGAAATAAACACAAGAGCTTACAACAAATTATGATGTTAGCTGCACATGAGTACATTTCTGTCATCGGAGTTGATGATAAAGACTACTCGAAGTCACAACCGATTGCAGATGAGTTAAGCCAAGCCATCGGTGGCCAAGTTCATGCAAGCTCGATCACAAACGCTGGCAATGCTTTGCTGATCGAAAACCCTAAGGTTTTCACGACTGACGGTTTAGCACTTCCTATATTTGGACTGACCGAACCCCAAAACTCAGTCCTCATTGGTACTTCTGTTTGTAAGTACTTAGGATATCAATCAGGTCGAGTCAGCGACGCTGAGCTTTCACAAGGAAAAGTAGTCACCTTTAATATTTATCAACCAGGTGAAGTTTCAGGAATTCAAAAAGCTCAGTCACAACTTTGGACCATCACACAACTAACTTGTGTTAAATAATATTCTATATACAGCAATCATTTGTGGCTAGGGTCTTTACCCTGGCCTTTTTATTTAATCAGAACCATATCATTTGTAAACAAGTCTTGTTTAATCTCTAAGTGTCGAATGAATAGGTGTCACTGGATGCCAAATCACGTCACTATAACGCCATGTCAGGCTGCTACTCAACTCTATTTCAGAAGGATGGCATAGCGGATGCAACAATCCTAGTATGATCAAAATCATTTTAAAACCCTTAGCCTTACTCACACTTCTTATAGGCTTCGATGCCTTTGCCTTTCAATACGACGAATCCATTCAGTCAGTTGGAAAAGTGTTTTCCAGCCAGAATGCAGAAGCTCCATGTTCAGGCGTTTTGATTCACAGCCAAATCGTGCTCACCGCTTTGCACTGTATCGGTAACGAAACTGGATTTGCTACTAATATCTACTTTGAAGATGTGAATGGTTTTAAAACTAAAATAAAGAAATTTATTTATCCTGATCAGCCCAAAAGCATTAAAGAAATTTGGCAGGATTCAACCACTTTCACAAAGGATTTTGCTATCCTTATTCTTGAAAAACCAACTAGCACTGAGCCTGCAAAAATGAATCTTGATAATATCGAAATACAGATAACTACGAATTTAACATCATTTGGCTTCCCAAATTTAAGATTCAGTGAACCCTTACTGTTCTCTTCACAGTGCAGTCCACAACTGGATCATCCCGCTTCAAAGCAGCACTATTTAATAGTCCGGTGTGTGATCGCTCCTGGAATGTCAGGTGGAGGTGTGTTTTTACAAACTTCCGAGGGAAATACCTTGGTCGGCATCAATCAGTCTGGTGGCGGCTCAAGAAAAAAAGGAACCATGGGCGGAATTGTTAAAATTAGTGGCAATCCCCTATTTCAGAATATTTATAGCGAAGCTTTACGTGAAGTGACCGGGAAGTTTTAACTTATCCTACTAACAATTGATCGTAAGCACACCAAACTTTGATCTCGGTTTGAAATGAATCACTGGCAGCTTGAAAGCTTTTCCATTGATAAAAATCTCTGGAGGAATGGCCTTAAATTCATGATCCGGCAGATTTTCTTCAAAAACTAAATGTAAAGCCTGAGCCTCGTCAACAATCGGAATCTTAATTGGTAAAGCCAATGGCAAAAACTTATAGCTAGAGGCTGTGATCTGCTTTACTGATGCACCGACAGTTTTTAACTGTTGCAGGTTATTTATCAGGGTTTTGCCTTCAAGACTGAGTGTAAAATGACTTTGCTGAAGTTCAATGGTCATGCCTTTCGGCACATAGATATCCAAGAATAATGCGTAGCCTTTTTTGGGTTTTCCAGAGGTGATAACAAATTTAATTTCCTCATGGATAAATTGAATCGTGTCTTCACCATCTTTGCAGTAAGGCTTTGTTGGCTTCACGCCATCAGCACTTGGTTCGTACCATTTCATGTGACCACAGCCTACGACAAATAAGACAACTAAGAATATTGTGAGGAATGAATTTTTCATATTCTCTAATTTAAACTAGCTTTAACTAGCTTGCCACGCTGACAATTATCGGCATCAAGTCAGATACTTTAACAAATCCTCGACTCGATTTGAAACACATTCATTTATAGCCTGGCACCTTCATAGCAAGACAACTACGACAACAAAGGAAACTATTCATGAAAAAACTAACTTTAAGCGGATTTCTTATTTTTTTAACAACTGCTTTAAGCTTGTCTGTATCAGCAGCCGAGCAGTCTGGTGATGAGTTATTGCAATCACTTAACTCGAAAAAAAGCCTCGTCATGAGTCAACTCAACAAATTGACCACTGAATCTTCTTTTAAAGATCGTTTTGAGGTCTACTCAAAATCCATGGACCTCAAGAATGAATACAAGAGCTTATGTGAACACAATCGGTTGCTATTTCCTAAATACGCAACACAGGCAACTGTTGAAGAGGCTTGCCTCGAGTATCTTAAAATGGTTCGCTTGACGACTTCCATGGAGCGATAAGATCATTAACTCAGAGCCTTTTTGATAGAATCAAAATTTTCATCAAAGCTTTTTTCGAAATAAGCTTCGTATAGCAAGACTTCATTTGATGAAAACAGGGATTGAATCAATTGCCCTCGTGATTGTGACCGGTGCTCTGGCTTTAGGCGAAGTATAATTTTATAGACTTTATAGCCTGGGCCCCGGGTTGAGCGTGAATGGCGAACCACCTTTTCAGGAACTTGATAATGAAACCGCGGCACAGTCCATTTTTTAAGTAATGGCCAGGGAATGAAAATCTTTTGTTCAAAGTGAATTGTCTGTGAATCAATCTTAAAAACTTTGTAAGCCCAGTTCAAATTGAGCCCAACCGAAAGAAACAACAAGCCAATGCACAGAAAAAATAACATTCCAATGATCAATCCCACAGCACTGCCATATTGTTCGCTTTCAAATGACTGCAAAATGAACTTACAAATACCCAGACTGACACTTATAAAAATGAATCCAAAGATCACAAAAATCAGCCCCCAGCCCTTTGCACCTTTCACAGTGATCGTCATTGGAAGAATGTTCTGATCAGGCTTTACGTGAGCCTCTTGGTCATCGATCAAAGAGCCCACATCATTATTAAAGAATCGGCGCCATTGTATAAACACCAATACTATTAAACAGCTACTTATGAAGGCTTGATAAGCCAGTGGGTCAAAGCCAATTTTAGAATCACTTGATAATAATAGGACACCAATACTTCCCATCAAAAGCAAAAAAGGATCTGCCAAATAAGTTAGTAAGGATAATTTTTGTGAGTTTTTGGAATTCAAAAGATAAACTTTAGAAGCCAAATAAAGCCAATAAACGCTTGGCAAAAAGCCAAACTTTTCAAAAAACAAGCTAATTTCAAAATGATTAATAAATCCATTGGGCCCAAAAAAATCCAAAGGCTCCATTTTAACAAAAACACTTAGCAAAGCACCGATAACAAAGTGACCCAAGGAGATTGGAATGAGAAGAAATAAATATCGAAAGACAGTCTTGTAGTCTTTGGAAGACTTCTGAAAGAAAACCGCGACTGCAAAGCCAATGATGATAAGCAAAGAGCTGAAATAATTGATAAACCAAACAAACCAGACCCACTTTTGAAAAGGTGCCTGAGTATTAATTTGAGAATTGATCAAAAGCAAAAGAGCGACAATAGGGATTAATACTAATACATCTGACTTTTTCATTAGGTCTTATTCTATAAAAGAACCTGATAGAGTCATCTTTTAATTGATCATCTGACAATTCAATTGAACTTCCTGGGACTCAAGTTCAGGCGCATCTTCTGAATCTTTATAGGTGCTCCATTTTGCTTTGAATGAATTCTTAATCTCTTCCCGTGAGTCTATGGCACCGAAGCCAACAGAGCCACCTTCCAAGCCTTGTCTACGAAACTCAAACTCTTCCTTGTCCATTAATGTAATCATCAAAGCATTGTACCCAGGCCTTGGGTCCTTTCGCCATGAGATATTCGCATTCAAAGTTCCTGATTTTGCACCAAATGCGTAATCGACAAGCGCCCAGTAGTTTTTCCACCCATTCGCTGAGCTCTCAAACTTAAGCTGCCTGTGTACACTCATGGTCAACTGATCATTTTGACAGACTATCATGTAAGGGCGCTTAGCTGATGCAAAGATTGAAGTTAACAAAATTAATAGAATCACAGTTTTATTGTTCATTCTGATGGCTCCTGAAGGATTTTTTTAAAGAGATCATTAATCGCAAATTACTAACGCCAGCAACTTGTAATTGGTTTATCATAATGTTTCCCTTTGAAAGTTTATGCAGCAAAGTAACATAGGATTGTAAAACTATTTAATTTTAAGATTCTGGAGATACAAGCTTCAAAAGATGTCTAACAGTTAAACAGTGCTTACCCTATCAACCATAAAAATTTCGAATAGCTGCAGCTAAAAACAATGTACATGCAGCTAGTATCTGAAAACTTAACAAAATCATATTCTGAGTGAAATTAAGACTTTCTTTGCGTGAAAAATATTTTTTGGCAATTAAGCTGAATATTAACACTAAATTAATAGCTGCTATCCCGATTGAGGTGTAAATGCTGGCAGCATTTATATATTTGTACAGATTCCAAGGAATGGCAAAAACCACAAAAATAAAAACGCTGATAAAAATAAATGAAATAAGTGAATAGAACCTAAAAAAGTTATTCATCTGAAATAAGTTACAGCACATCAGTCTACAAAAGAATCAATTAATTCTAAATTCATCTGGACGAAGTGACCCATATAATTATTTACAGGCTGAGCCGAATGGTCAGTGGCAAGTTTTTTCCTAAGTATTGCTGCTCGTTTAACTTCGGATCCAACATTATAAAGTGTTGTCGTCAAATCAGGTCGTGAGCTTAGATCAAATCCTGCGATATGCTTATAAACTTCAATAACGACTACCGCACTTGCTGCTATAGCGTGTAAAATCTTTGTATCATCTAGAATGACTGAAAAAGCACCACTGACATCATGCCCGCTAGAGGGTCCAAATCCTGATATTTTATGCAGTAAATCTGTCATCATCAGAGCTCTGATGGGACTGAGCTGCCCTAATCCAAAACTCTGAACAAGTGGATCCCTTAGATCAACAGCACCTAGTATCATAATTGTTTCGCCTTGAGACTCAACGACACAGTTCCACTGAAGATATTCGTTTGCAAGCTGAAGGCATTTGCCATTAACTGTATTTTTTAGCAAATTTTCTGCACGGCCATTATACTTTGCTGCTTGAAGGATGCTTGCTACTGTATCTTGAGCCTTTCTTTCAATGGAGGCTGGATTAAACACTCCTTCACCAAGAATGGGCCCTATGATGTGTTTGTAATTGATGCCGTATAATTTAGCGACGGATTGAGCACGCAATAAAATTCCCTGTTTTCTAAGTTTATCTAAAACCACTGTCGCAGCGTTTTTAGCCGTTATGTAAACTTGTTTTTTATTAGCTGTTTTAGAAATATCCCAGTAATAGCTCATCCTCGAAAACGTACGCTTTGGAATTTCAGGTAAATCCAATTGAATCTGCTTTGGTGGGACCCAAGTTTTTGTTGATAGCATTTGGAATTGGGGATGACCTTGGATAAGATCTATAGCTAAACTTGAAGCTTCAGAGGCAAGTGAATTAAAACAAAAAATTGCAATGAACCCAATAATAATTGTTTTAGATAGCAAAATACACCTCGAAAGCTGGCTGATATCATAGCAACTCTATGTTGATTTTTCCTGTGTCGTCTTTTAGCCAGAGTGACGTTTTAGGCCTAATTAAAAAACTAATTCTTAAACCCTTCCCTAAAATGTCACTTTGTCTAAAACTCTACAGATGGCTGATTTACGTAAAATTGGAGCAGCGGACTTGAACTCACCTGTCACAGTTTATATGGATAATTTCGAGGTTGAGTAGTTCTGTGAAAAAAATCTTAGCTATTTTTCTTATTGCTGTTGCAACGAATGCAAAAGTTAAAACTATCAATACTGAATCTTTTGAGGAGATCCAAAAATCCTATTTGTCCCAGCGTGAAAGTTACTTCACATCCCTAACAAGTTTAACAATCAAATCCTTGGATAAAAAGGACTGTGACTCTGCTAAAAAGTACTCCCTTGAATCATTTAAAATTGCCGAAATTGTAAAAGACGAATGGAAGACTGGTGGTTGGAACTACGGGAACGCCATCTTCATAGGCAATATGGCTTTAGGATATTGCAGCCTACTAGAAAATGATTTAGAGCAAGCGATAGCTTACTTAAAAAAAGGTGAAAAACAGCCGGTTATCAATTTCTTAAACCAGTGTCTTAAATTTTGGAAAAGTGATTATTCCAGCAAATATGTCAAAAGTTGGATCAAAAGTATTGAAGCTGGTCAAAACCCTGATTTTTCCCAGCACATTGAGTAATTAATACTTTTTTTCCCAGCAGTAACCGTAAGTGAAGGGTAGTTTTTTGTAGATCACATAGTCCTTAGAAACACGAAACGCAGACTTTTCCCCAATCGTAGTCGTAGAACCACCACTGCAATAGGAAGATCCATCTGCAGAATCGTTGCACGCAGGCTCGAAGTGTTCATATTCATATTCAGTTGTAAGTTCGGATGAAGTTAAATGACTTTTGTAATTTAAAAAAAACTTTTCACGGTCAATATCTGCACCCATAAAGCCAAGACCTTTAATCACTTGATCTGGAAACTCGGGTCCCCCACCACTGATGGTGAAAGAAACGATCACAAGTCGTTCAAGAAGACTTTGATTAGGATGATAGCTTGTGAACTCGGCACATTGATCAAGCTTTGCTGCAAGAGCTAATAAATTGGCTTCCGAACTTGGAGCTTTAGCTTGCTGATACATCATTTTGATTTTTTCATATCTTGATGTGGTCTCTGAAGCCTGTGCCGAGAGTGCAGAAAATAGAACCGAGAATCCGAGTATTAAAAAAAAATTGTTCATTGGTTAACCCCCGTTGGTGTCATTTTGTTATGCACGCGATAGAAAGCAATTCACGTTCCAAGCAAATGGCTTTTTGTTTGCACCACACGGGGCGTTATTGGAATGTAAATTTTGTTGATCACGTCTTCGGATTGATGATTGCATTGTAATGACTTAAATCCCTACAAGGAGAAACATTATGTTTCGCAAATTGGCTCAGGTTCTTGCCATTCTTTTCATCAGCCTTACCTCTTTTGCTCAAAACTTTCCTGAGTTCATCGGTCAATATCAATTCAGCCCTGAAAATTTACAGCTCGTGCAACTTCAACATCGCTTAATAATTTTACGTCGCAGCCCCGAATCCATCTCTTATATCAATCAATTGCAGTCCACTGGTTACACCTGTCAACCTAAAGCTCAATTACAATATCAATGCATTCGTTTTGAAAAACAGTTTTCAAATGACTTAGCTATTCGCGATCAATTGATTAAAAAGTTTCAGGGTACAAAAATAGAATTTACAACACCTCAGTCACCTTATCAGCAGATCAGCAGTTCGAGCTCACTTCAAGAGTACCTTCGTTTACAAAACTCTCAGTTCCTCAATAAGAACTACAACCGAGTCAGATTATTGATTTTACCAACTGTCACAAAAATTGAGCTTAAGAACAATCAGTCCGCAGATACCGAGTACTTGATTTACCAAGACGAGAAGACTTTAATTCGCATGCAAAGAGTTGTGCAAGCCTATCGACCTCAGCTTAATTTTATTTTAAATGAAGACCGATTGTTAATTTATGATTTGGTCTGGCAACAGAGCCTGTTTTTTTAATTCATTGTATCACTAAACAGGCATAACAAGTTTGTTTCGGTACAACCGATTATCAAAGCCTATTACTCTTCTTAAAGCCTCACCTGTTAAGTAATCACTTCTTGTAATGTCGTAGGCCACTGGATATCCCCAGCCCCCAATGTCAGTTGTAATTCCATTATTCATAGGACCTAGATTTGTACGGTTTAAAAACTGACCTTTGTTGCCATAACTCTCGTAGTCTGAAGGCTGAAGCCCCATGGCTTGAAGAATGTTCAAAAGAAATCGATTGTAGTGAACACCCTTATAATTGTTGCAGAACTGTGGGCTGTTGGGATCACGGTTTGTCGCTTCATCGTGATCACTTACACCAAGTGATCGATCGGAATAATCGATGTAATTTCCACTGGTGAAAGCTCCACCTGCATTTCCAAATGTGATCACCGGTAAAGAATTAGGAGAATGGGTTTGCCCCGCTTCCGTAGACATAAACAAAAGACTATTATGTAAATAGGTTTGACCATTACTTGGATCAATGGCACCAGCTAAATTTTGTACCAAAGGTGCGACCAAGTTCTGTGCAAACTGGGCTTGTCTACGGCCCACTCTTTGCCAATTTAAGGATCCGTTAATGGATGCAAAGGGAGAATGAGTCTCATCGTGATCAAAAGGCACACCTTCCAGAGGAGCGCGGCCCGCAGCTTCAGGTTGTGCGAACTCTCCGCCTAAAGTGAATGTTCTGAAAACATCACACATCATTCCAGCTGTAATCATATCAGCCCATGCTTTACCAGCGGGTGCATCTAAAGTAGCATATGTGATTTGATTTCCTGTTCGAATCAAACTTCGATGAGAACAAGCACTTGTTGTTGCCACTGCTAATCCACGTTGAACATCACTGATTTTATCAAACACATCATCAAGAGATTGCCTGTCACTTCGACTGATGTTTCGGCTGTTTCTAACACGGTTGTAGTCTTCTAAAACTCGACTCAAGAGATCACGTCTAGGATTAACAGGTGTGGACTGACCGGACTCAGGAAAAGTTCCTTCATTAAAAAGCTCAGCATAAAGTTCACTCAGTGTATAACCGATTGAATTTGTCCTAGTAGAAGAATTGGGAGCCACAGAGTGGGACCAATGCTCGGTATGTCCGTCAGCTCCGGCAAATATTAATGCAAGACCACCAGGATTAAAATTTCGATTATTATTAATCACGTGATCAATGGTAGGAAGGTACTGCAAACTGCCGCGCATTTCTGCATTAAGGGCCGTAAAGCCACCAAGTGCTCTTGAACAATCGTGACCTCTGAAATCAGCCATATCAAGACCACGGATAATATTCATATAAGATAAATTTGCACTAAATCGATTTCCATAAAGTAACGCCAAGTTAGAAGAATTTGTCGGCGCAAATTCTCTGAGGGGTTGCCAGCGGACAGGAGTCATTCCATTTCCGGGAGTGATCACTCGGTTAGGTTGCACGAGATTGGAAATGCTGCCAGACGTATTGGGAAGCCATACCGAATTATGACCGTAGTCATAAGTTGTCAGCAATGAAACAAAGCGTTTGATGGTATTAGGCGTGGTTTGTGACCACGCACTTTTAGGTAACAAAGAAGTTAAAAATGGCATGGCCATTAGCATATTGCCTGAACCTTGAAGAAACATCCGACGAGTCATTTTGTTATATTTCATAATTTCGTTTTCCTTCGCAGTGTTTATCGTTCAATTCTTCGTAGGCGAAAACCATTATCAAGTGCAGAGCTTCTAAAAAAATCCTGGGCCGTTCCGTTTTGGTTAATGACATCAAACATACGACTCATAGTACATGAGTTCACCACATTGACTGGCTTATCGGCTAAGCCATGAGCGTATGTATAAAAGTTTTGAGTCATACACTTTTTAAACTCTTGCGAATCAGAAACCACATCACTGAGCTCAATGGCATTAGCCACAGTCCTAGGAGTTGTAAAAGCTTGCGAAAGACTTGTTGAAGCGTTTGTGGTCAAATTTCTAATGAAGTTTCCATCGGCATCAAACACAGGCTCGATGGATTGAAACGCTCCAAAGGAATTGTACTGACTAAGTGCATAGCCAATCGGATTGATTTGTGAATGGCAGCCCACACAATTCAAAGCAGCTGTTTTGTTGTGGTAACGCTCACGAGTTGTCTGATTGGCATTGGCCACAGGCTCAGAAAAAGAATCAGCAGGAAGACTGGGTGGCGGAGGTGCAGTTGATAAACAAAGCAGATTTTTTCTGTTATGAACACCTCGCATAATTGTATTTTCTGTGTGTCCACCGGAAAATAAAAGTGCTGCGCGGGTCATGAGTCCTGCTCTCTCACCCGCTGGAAACCGAACGGCATTGAGATCCGTGGTGTTCACAGGGGCTGGCGTACTTTGTCCATAAATTCTCATTAGACTTGACTGACGTGCTAGAGAAACATCCGTCATCATAAGATCTTTAAATGATTTGTTAGTTCTTGATACAAACTGCATCAGTTCTGTGACTTCGTTACGCATGGCCACTCTTAAATTTTCATCAGCCGTAAGCCCTTGAGTCACAAGAGAAAATTTGGGGTGGTTCTGATTATTATAGTTAGGTAAATCATCTAAATGCAGCCACTCGCTGGTGAACTGTGCAAGCATAGGATCCATTCTTTGAGAGACGTGATCCAGTGCTGTCAGAAATGCAGCTGGCTGATAGAGGTCCTGGTTGCCCGCCATGGTCAGCAGTGTTTCATCAGGTAAAGATCTTGTGAATGTGAAGGCCAAGCGTCTGGCGATCGCATAGGAGGTGAGCCTGTGATGACTTCCCATGGGAGAAACGTCAATCTGCAGATGCATTAAAAATTGAGGTGACATCAAAACTTTAAAAATAACAGCGTTGACAGCAGCCACCGAAGTAGTGGCCAAAGTAAACTCTCTTTGCATAGATGCCATTTCATTGTTGAGGTTTGCATCAGTGGCATCAATCGGTCGACCCCAGGATCTTAAAGTCAAATTTCTTATAAAAGCATCTCGGCATTCAATTGAAAGATTGCTAGCATTCAAATTGGCACAAGCACCACGGTTATAGTTTACAAAAGTCGTTACAAACTGAGAGTAATAAGCTGGTGATGTGACCTGCGTGGCGATAGCATCTGCCAGATTAAAGTAATCACGAGTATGAATCACAGAAAAATTATTATCTCCCGTGCTAAAGGCATTTCCAGAGTCTTCGGGTACACGTGAAGATAAATTCACACTTGTTAGAACTGTGCGAGCAGAAGTGGACCCTATTCCTCTGGTCAGCAAATCAGTCACAGCATTGACGTACTCAACACGGGAAAGCCTACGAGCATCTAAAGTTTGGGGCGGTTCAGTGGTCACACAGCTGAAGGGATTTGTAACAGGTAAAACGTTAGGTGATTGAACACCACCTAGGGCTCTTGCGATATAGGAAACTTGAAGTCCTGATAGTTGAGTTAAATAATTCATTTGCGGAATACCTGCGATGGCTGCTGAGATTTGAGCTGCTGTTCGTCCCGCTTTACTGGAAATTGTCGTAGCCATATGACAGCTGGCACAGTTTTGTGTGTAAAGTGATTTACCCATTTCCACTTCATCAAGTGGTTCAATCACCGCCTGAGAAGCCAGTTCGATGGCCACATCATCAGCAAGCTTGAAGCTTGTGCCAGAGCAATTTTGAAAAGAGAATAGAGCTATCGATGCTAATGCTAGCAGTGCTATGCTTTTCATTCATTCCCCTCGTAAAACACTATCTCAATATTATGATATTCTTCGGGTTTTAGAAAACGAATGTTAAATAAAAGATTGTTTTATTGTAATGATACGCTCTAATTTGAGACATAGACTCAAATTGAGTCTTGAGTCTTCTTAGGACAAAAGCCATGACGCCATCCCATTTCAATGGGAAAAGCTCGGCACACAAGCGGTCTTGTTTTGTAAACTCCGCAACGATTCCCAACCAAATAACGACACTTGCCTTCATCCGTTTGCTTGAAAGCAAACAAGCCTTTTTCAGGTCGATAAGCTGTAATGACTTTTTCCTTTTTGAGTCTTGCCACCACTTTTCGAAGGGGAAGCACTAAATCATCTTCAGTAATAAAATTAAGTCTGACTAGATCTTCGAACCTGACTTCGATGGGCATGGAGCAACAGGTGGCCACACAGGTTTTGCAGCTGGTTTTCGTATACTTCACCCAAGACTTGGGATTGTCTTTATCAACTTCTAATACTTTTGCCATAGTTTGTGACACTACTCTTAAAATTAAAAATATTCTTCTGTCAAAATTATCGACAGTGAAAAAATACAACTGTAGGCTTATAAAATGATTATAAATCTATTCTTAAGTTTACTATTTTCAGTTCACGCAGGCCAAACCCATGACTTAGCAGGAATTTGGACTTCATCTGAGCCCAAAATAGAACTGCAATTGAAGGGTCAGGATTTGCAAATCATCCAGTGCTCAGAAAGTAATCAAACTGGCTGCTTTCATTTCCAGTACAAAATCATCAACGAGCAGATTTTTTTAAACTCTCGCAAAGTGGGAGACCTATTCCCCTTTCATCTTTTGATTTATGACTCTAATACCCAAATGACCGAGATGCATAAAATAAAACTGATCAACCAAAATCAAGTTGAGTACACCTATTCCTACACAAATATGGACGGTGCTGCTTTATTTCTAAAATCAGAATTAAAGAAAAGTACGAATTAAAGCGACTGAGTGGCCTTCCAACTTAAGCCACGAAGAGCTTCGCACGTCTGCTGCGGATTTAGCCGTAGGGCCTTTCGCAAAGGACTTGCAGGAGCTTCAAATTGAATAAGCTGTTGGGGATCAATACCTGACCTTTGATAGCCGGCCACCACATCTGTGCTCCATTGGGCGATTGGTAGGCCTCGCGATTCAAACAAAAATCGTTGTAGTAAATTCACTTGGCTTCCACGAAGTTCATTATCAAGAGCATACTTTCGTAAAAGGGGTGATCTAAGCCCAAGTAAGTTTTTTGGCAGAATCTGTAATTTAGGATCTAGAAAACCTTTACGAAATTCAAAACTCACTTTTTCATTTTGTGAAAATTGAATCTGCTGTAAAATTTCAGCTTTTCTGCTGTTAAAAGCTTTGAGGGCCACCAAATCCATTTCATTTGTATGATTTAATTTTTGAATGGGACCAAAAATATTTGTTAAATGATTCATTGAACTTAATCGTCTTGGATGAATCCACTGTGAACAGTTCTTAACAGCATTTGATAACTGGCAATCCAAATCTTTAAGCATTGAAGGACAAAAGCTGGCTGCAAAAATGGCATATTTAAATTGGTTGTAATCCTTTGACTTCACAATATCAGATGATGTTTTGATAACATTAAGTCTTTGAATCGCCTGATCAAAAACATTTAAAAATCCAGCCTCGGGAACTTTTTGAGACAAGCATTGAAACCTAGGATTTTCATTTAAAGCCTTTAAACTTTCTGTTTGTAATCGCTGTATGTAACTATCAAATTCAGGCAAAGTAGGATGCTTTTCAAGTTGCGGTAAAAATCGAAGACCTTGAACGAAGCGAGGCCAAACAAATGGACCATCAAAGATCAGATGCGGGCCCGTGGAATTGAGGGGACTTCGGGATTCATGACAAGCCATACATAAGGGTGGATTGGCAGGCCCCATACGGGCAGAGCCAGAGCTAAAATCAATATCAAAAAATTGGCTTTTGCCTGTATTTCTATCCACTAAAACAAGCTCTACGGATTTTGTTTGTCTGAGTGATGAGTGCCCCCCATTGATGGAAAAAAAAGCACTGGGAAGCTGAATCTTTCCACCAGGTAAGGATTGAAGATTGGTCATAATTACTCGAGGACTTTGCGGAATGGAATCCTGACCAGCGAAACTTGAATGAGCCACTATATAATGATTTTGAAAAACAGATGGCAGACAGCAGGCAAATTCATCAATGGAAATTTGAGAGTTGGCCACCTGTTGTATATATTGACGAATTCCCTGCTCGTTTAATTGAGCTATACCAAGTGCAGGAATTCTACACTTGGCAAAAAGCTGAAGACTGAAAAATAGAAAAAGTAAAACTTTAAAAAGCATTTATTTGAGTTGGGAATTCCAGCTGACCCTTTGAACATTCGAGGCCACCTGATTGTGGCACTGCATGCAAGTTTGGCTTAGGTTTCTAGCTTTTTCAAAAGCCAGTGGATTTTTTTGCGCTGCTAACTGCATCACTTCTTTTGTGTCCATTTCAGCTTTCACACGGTTGGCATCCCCCATGTGATCAAATTTTTTGGCCCCAAGATCGTTCAGTAATCTTAAGATTTCCCTGGCATTGGTCATCAAAACTTTGTAATTCTCAATTTTTGCAATGGAAGCGGTCACAATGTGATTATAATTGGCGGCGATGGCATTCATTGTTTTACAAAGATAGGGATTTTTACCAACGGAATTGCATTCCAAAGTGATCCGTCCCCAGCCATTCCCAAACAATTGATTCCAATTCATTTGTCCTTGCGGATGGCTTGAAGAATGACAACTTGTGCACGTTTGACTGATTCGATTTGCGGTCACAAACATTTCAGGATTGGACTGCAAACTTTCTTGCTCTAATTGAAGTGACAACTGATTGAGCCTAAAAAAAGATTCCTTATGGGTGGCTACACTTTGTGGAATAATTGGCGCCAGCATTCTTGTTGTTTGATTAATACTTTCAGCCATTCCACTTAAATATTTTGGATCCAGTCGCATCAACACCGACTGAGATTCAATGGCATTGATGGAAGTTCCTAGGTGCTTCATTTTTTGACAGAATTCAAGATGTGGAGTGCTTGCTGTACAAACACGCACCGCTTGCGCTTGAAAAGTTAAAAATAACAAAACTAAACATAATTTTATTTTCATAAAAATCCCCTTGGCAAAAATATGTATTTCAAGAATCTTTTGATTCCAATAAAATAATTTATTTTCATTTAATCAGCGAATCATTTGAGGCAAAATGTCTCGAATTAAAGTTTACTCAACAATGAACTATCTTAAATTGTTGTCCTATGAGAGAAATTTTAATTATGACATTTAGTAATCTAATAAAATCTGGCGACAACATTTTCATCCACGGCGCTGCTGCCACCCCATCTGTTCTGATTGATCAGCTTGTACAAATGGCTCCGCACCTCAAAGACGTAACCATTTATCATCTTCACACTTACGGAGATGTGAACTATGCAAAACCTGAAATGGCAGGATCATTTAATGTAGTTAATTTGTTTGTTGGCTCTAATATCAGAAACTACATGAATTATGACCGAGTGGATTACCTCCCCTGCTTTTTATCAGAAATCGGACAGCTATTTCGCAGCCGAAAAATTGCCCTTGATGTGGCTTTGGTGCACGTAAGCCCTTCTGATCAGCAAGGCTTTTGTAGCCTTGGAACAAGTGTGGATGTGGCAAGGGCTGCCGTGGATTCAGCAAAAATTGTAATCGCTCAAGTCAATCCACAAATGCCTCGCACCCACGGTGATGGGTTTGTTCCTGTCTCAAAAATTAATTTTGAAATCGATATCGATCAGCCTCTTTTCACCTCTAAAGCTTCCATACCAACGGAAGCTGAACTTAATATTGGGAAATTTATTTCTGAACTGGTCGAAGATGGATCCACTTTGCAAACAGGAATTGGAGCTGTTCCGGATGCAGCCCTTGATGCTTTAAAGCATCATAGAAACTTAGGTCTCCATTCTGAAATGTGGTCCAATCATGCCCTGGAGTTAATTAAAAAAGGGATCATTGATAATTCAAGAAAAAAAGTTCACCCTGGCAAATCCGTTGCTGCTTTTGTAACCGGTGACAAAGAGCTGTTTCAATTTGTTCACGATAACCCCTCCACACTTTTTTTAGAAGCTAGCTATGTCAATCAACCCAATACGATTGCTCGTAATCCTAAAGTGGTGGCCATCAATTCCTGTGTGGAAATGGATTTAACGGGTCAAGTTTGTGCCGATTCCGTTGGGCCTAAAATTATCTCTGGAGTGGGTGGTCAAATGGATTTTTTAAGAGCCGCAGTATTATCTGAAGGGGGCAAACCCATTATGGCCATGACTTCAAGATCCGCAAAGGGTTTTCCTAAAATTCGCTGCCACTTAAGGCCTGGCTCTGGAGTGGTCACCACACGCTCTCACATTCACTGGGTTGTGACCGAATACGGCCGCGTGGATTTAGCAGGACTTACTTTAAACCAAAGAGCCAAGGCACTGATTCAAATTTCTCACCCCGAGGACCGTGAAAAATTAACTTACGATTGGCAGCAGATGATTCAAACCATTTAATTCTTCACTTTTCCATCACGGAAATACCAAATTCCTTCAAGCCTTCGGAAACGACTGACTTCATGATGAACAACCAATTGATGATTATCTAAAAAGTGAGCTTTAAATTCCACTGTGGCTTTGTTTTTTATTTCTTCAGAACTTAAAATTTCAAGTTTTTGAAACTGCACGCGGTCTCCCCACTCTTGATTAGCATTATGATCAAATTCAAAAGTGGTTTGGGGATCCGTCGTCAACTTTAAGTAGTCATAGGCTTTCACAACATAAGCACAGTATCTAGACTGCATCAGCTTCAAAGCAGTGGGGGCCACATCTGTCCCTTGATGCAGAGGCTGACAGCAAGTTTTATAATTTTCAGAAGAACCACAGGGGCAAGTGTCCATTATTTATAGACTCTTGATGTTCAGGTTTCCGCTTCCCGATTTCATGGAAACTTTAAAATCTGATTTTTCATCTTCTTTAAATGAGTTTTTAAGTTTTCCAGAGCCTGCACGAAATTCAGTATAAAACTTTGTACCCTTTAACAAAGTGACATTGGCATCCCCACTACCAGATTTAATTTCAAGATCCCCTTTGGGAGTTTGATTGCTATAAATAAGATCTAGATTTCCACTTCCTATTTTAAAATCAGCTGAACCCTGTAAGCCAGTGACCTTGATGCTACCAGAACCTAAAGCTGCACTGAATTCTTTGAAAGTGCCTTCAGCTTTGACATCACCCGATCCATGTTTGATAACCACATTAATAGAGTCAGGCAACTGAACCCCAATGTTGGCTTTGCAGGACTGATTCCAAGATTTTTTCTGATGGATGGCTTTAATAATCAGTTGGTCACCTTTCAATTCTGTTTTGATCTGACACATTTGTTCAAAGTTTAATTTTGTGACATTCACGAAAACCTTATCTGCTGATTTTGATTTTTCTATATCAATCAGTCCAGACTCTGTTTCGAACAATAAGGACTTTATTTTTGTGGCATCGAATTCCTGCACATCCATCCGCGCCAGGGCAAAAACCGTAAACATTTGAGAAATAATAACGACAAATTTAAACATAAAAACCCCACCTTTGTATCATTTTGATACTATCGACTGATTTTTTGCCACTATCAACTGAATTTGATTACTCTATAAATCGGGGGACTTCGATGAATCAAATGATGCGCTATTTTTCACTTTTACCAGCTGCACTGGTTGTCACCGTGTTATTCCAAAACTGTGGTCAAACAGGCCAAATCGCAGAGATTTCACCTGTCATAGAAAATATCACTGAAACTCCTTTGGATGTTGTGACTGATACCCCACCTGAAGTTTTCATCATTAAAGCTTTACCATCCACCCAGTTTATCTGTGAACCCTTTGGTGACAACAACCAAGCCCTTGCTAATGGTGGCCTCATTGCCCGGCTGGCTTACGTGGATCCCTCTCTGAACTTATCAGCCGGTGTTAAAAATGCTTTTGGAGTTAAAGATTACTTCAGTGCTGATCCTCAATTTATTAAAACAGAGTCACCTTTGTTTTTATCACAAATCAACGCTCCCAATCAAAATTTTGATCAGGGCTTTAGACTTTCTGACAATTCCTATTTATCCAATGGCTCGGGAGCAAAACTAATTGAATGGTTTGCCATTCATCTACAAAGTTTATTGAAGCTCAGTTCACAGGAACAAGAGGGTGAATACGAACTGGCTACTATTTCAGATGATGGCAGCCGAGTTTTCTTAGGAGCCGATCAAAAAGAATATATTAATAACGACGGTGCCCATTCAGCAAAAATGAAGTGCTCAACGGAAACAGTGAACCTCACCCGCGAATCTAAAATTCCTCTCAATTACTTTTACAACCAAGGACCACGCACCGAAATTGCCAACGTCCTACTTTGGAGAAGAAAAACAGATAACTCGGCGAGTGGAAATTATAAACATTGCGGTAAAGCGGACAGAATTAAATTTTGGAACCCAACAGACAGTTCTGAAGGTGAATACGTTCGAGATATCCTAGCTGATGGATGGAGAATCGTAGGCGCTCAAAACTTTGAGCTTCCCGGTTCACAGGTCAATCCTTGTGCGACTCAAAATACAAACCTCATTTCAAAAGCCATCTTTACAGCTCTTAATAACGGATCCACAAGGCTGGATCTGGAACTGGCCAGTGCTGCCAACATTAAAGCGAGGCTTTATAGAATCGTGGGAACAGAAAAAATTCTGATCCAAGCCTATGATCTATCGGCTCAAATTAAAGACCGAGCTTCCATGGATCTACAGAGCCTTGTGACCATGCAAGTCTATTCACTGGAAGTTTTACTAGAAATGCCGCTCAGTAAAACCCAAGTTTTAAATGAAGTGCGCTTTGAAGTTGTTAAACAATAATTTAATTACAATGCCTTGATAGGTCTTGTTGGCTAACCTGAATGGTCACATGTTGGATCCCGAACTGATGACTGAGCTTATGCTGAAGTGCTTTTAAAAACTGGTCATCAGTTACGTTTTCGGGTCTGATGAGGTGTGCAGTTAAAGCCACTTCTGTAGAGCTCATATTCCAAATATGCAGATCTCGGACTTGGCTGACTCCTGGTTGCGCTTGAAGTAGATTTTTAACTTCTTCAAATGAAATACTTTCTGGAACTCCATCAAAAAGCATATGCACGGATCTTTTAAAAAGTCTAAATGAGCCCACCACGATCACAATCACAATTATAAGGCTGGTGACTGGATCAATCCAGCTTAGCTTAGTGTAATAGGTGATCACACCGGCCACCACAACCCCCAGTGAAATAAGGGCATCAGCCATCATATGCAAAAAAGCCCCTTGCAGATTGATATCTTTTTTTCGGCCTGACAAAAATAACAATGCGGTCAGCGTATTAATAAATATTCCCAAACAAGCCACCAGAATCACTGTTTTACTATCAGGTATTTCGGTCTCTTTGAATCGAGAGAGAGCCTCCCAGGCCAAACTTCCCATGGCGACCAGTAACAACACAGAATTAATGAAGGCTGCCATTATAGAGGCTTTTTTCCAACCATAACTATGAAGCTGGCTTGAAGCTTTTCGGGTGACGATCAACCCCACCCAAGAGAGCAGCAGTCCTGCCACATCACTTAAGTTATGACCTGCATCCGCAATCAGCGCTAGTGATTGAGTGGCGAGTCCAAACCAAAATTCAACCACCACAAACACAAGATTTAAAATAAGACCTATAATGAAGGCTTTATTGTAGCTCTCTACGTGATGATGACCATGATCATGTGCGTGATGATCATGGGCCATTAAACAACTCCGAACTGGCTAATAAAAATGATCACAGCAAGTGCCATCGTAGGAATCAAAACTGTTACGACTCCAATATCAACATAGGATTGTTTATGAGTAAGCCTTGAAATGGCAAGTAAAGTGATTACAGCTCCGTTGTGCGGTAATGAATCAAGTCCCCCACTTGCAATAACAGCTGTTCGGTGCAAAACCTCAGGAGAAATTTGTGCCAATTCTGCAAGCCTGATGAATTCTTGCGATAAAGCTCCTAGGGCAATACTAAGTCCGCCTGAAGCTGAGCCTGTGATTCCAGCAAGAGTGCCCACTGAGAGGCTTTGTGCAATGACGGGATTATCCGAAATACCAAGTAAGGCCTCTCGAATGATTGTGAATCCTGCCAGAGTTGCGATCACACTTCCATAGCCCACTTCCGATGCCGTATTGAGCACTGGCAGCAGCGAGCCATTGGCCCCTTTATTCAAAGTTTTTGCAACTGAACCCAACCTTTTTATATTCAGCAAAATCGTAACAAGGATGGCCACGAGCAGTGTTAATATAAGACTCCAGAGTCCCATGGATTTTTTAATGACTGCTTCACCCAGTCCCGTCATTTGCTGAAGATCTGTCAATCCAGGAAAATAAATTTGTCCAAGGTAAAAATTAAGTCCCAGTACAACTAAAATAGGAATAATGGCCATTTTAAAACTGGGTAAATTTTGCTTTTCATTTTCTATAAAAGATTTTTCAAATGTGATTTCTTCGGAATTAAGATCTGATAAATAATTCTGTTTTTGTTTTTTCATTCGGCTGGCGCGAAAACTGAGCCACAAATAACCAAACACCAACATAATAAAAGCGGCAATGAATCCCAATGTGGGGGCCGCAAAAAGATCCGTTCCGTAATAAGGCATGGGAATGGAGTTTTGAATTTGTGGGGTTCCTGGAAGTGCTGTCATCGTAAAAGTAAAAGAGCCCAGTGCTAACGAGGCTGGTATTAACTTTTTAGGAATGTCTGCCACCCGAAAGACAGAGCAGGCCACTGGTAAAACAGCAAAGGCCACAACGAATAAAGAAACACCACCGTAGGTCAATAGTGCGCAGGAAAGGACCACCGATAAAATGGCAAACCTTGAGCCAATTTTTTTTTGAATTCCTAAAGCAATGGCCTGGGCGGATCCACTGTCTTGCATGATTTGTCCAAACAGGGCCCCTAATAAAAATAACGGAAAAAAAGATTTTAAAAAACCAGAGACCCCAGACATAAACACTTCCGTGTAAACACTGAGCGCCATCAATTCACCAGAGAGAATCACAGCAAATCCTGCTAAGAGGGGTGCCAAATACAAAACACTTAAACCCCGGTAAGCCAAAAAAATAAGTAATAAAAGTGATATTAAGACTATGAGGACATCAACCATAGATTGAATATCCCAACTGATCAGGATAAAAGTAAAGATCTTTAACAAAGGAATTTTTTAAGTATGTCTTTAAAATCTTTAAATTGGGCTCTGGTCACCGGTTCTTCAAGTGGTATTGGCCTTGAGATCGCCAGAAGTTTGTCCATCGCTGGCTACTCTATTGTTATTCACGGAATGGAATCCGAAGAGAAGTTAACAGCTTTGGTGAAAGATTTCACGAGCCCCACACTTGTGGTCTCTGCAGATCTTTCCACACCCGAGGGCGCATTAAAAATTGTCTCAAAAATTCAAAAGCAAAATCTGACTTTAGATGTGATCGTCAATAATGCAGGCTTTCAGCACATTTCTCCCATTGAAAGTTTTCCTGTGGATATCTGGCAAAAAATGCTGGCTGTTCATCTCACGGCCCCCATGATTCTAATTCAAAATTTTTTACCACAAATGCGGCAGATGAAGTCAGGACGCATTATTAATATTGCATCCGTCCACGGCCTGATTGCGTCGCAAAATAAATCAGCCTATGTGGCGGCTAAACATGCTTTGATTGGCTTAACTAAAGCTGTGGCCTTAGAAACAGCAGGACAAGGTGTGACTTGTAATGCGATTTGTCCTGGCTGGGTTCAGACTCCCCTTGTGGAAAACCAAATCCATTTGAAAGCAGAAAAAGAAAATCTCTCTTACACTCAGGCTAAACATCAATTACTCAGTGAAAAACAACCTTCAGGTGAATTTGTAACAACAGCACAAATTGCAAGTCTCATTGGATTTTTATGCTCTGAACAGTCAGCAGGCATGACAGGATCCGCACTTACTCTAGATGGGGGCTGGACCTCTCAGTGATTCCCTTAATCCTGAAGACTGGCCAGCAAAAGATCGGAAATTAATTCAGCGGCCTGTGATGGCAAGAAAATTTCATAACCTTTAGGAACTTTAAGGTTTCTTCTGACCACTCGGTCCAGCTCTGGGTTAAAAGCTAAAAGTTCTTCCACTGTGATCTCAGCTTTCTGCAGTAAATCATTCACTTTTGCTGATCTTTTTAATTTAACTTTAGCAAAATCCAAAGGAGCTTCAATTAAAGGATCCGACCAAATCATGTCTTTATAGGTGTAAGCATAAAGGGCCGCTAAAAAACAAGTGTAGAAATTCGACGAGGCAAAATCAAAATTCTTTGAGCGGTAGGATCTGACGATCTTTGCAATATCTTTTGATTTTGTGACCTTCATGGCCTGGCGCACTCCACCGGGTCCATGATTGTAGGCCGTCAGTGCCAGTCCCCAATTTCGATGCAGTATCATATGATTTTCTTTTAAAAGTTTTGCAGCTGCCACAGAGGCTTTCCATGGATTACGTCTTTCGTCAATTTCGTCAGAAACCATTAAAAACTTCTTTCCAATACCTGGCATAAATTGCCAAATTCCAGCGGCTCCTACTTTACTGGTGGCTCCAATCACAAAACTGGATTCCACAAAAGGCAGCCTGGTCAATTCGATGGGAAGATTTTTATTTTTAAAAATTTCTTCCATTCCTTCCATATAACGACCACTCATTTTTAGTCCATTTTCAAAGAAGTTCTTTTGCCCTGTTTGAACTCTGATACTGAGAGACGCCGTGTGAATGATTTTGGCTCTTGAGCCTTTCACTTCTTTCAACTGTTCCCACCAATGCTTTTCTTCATCATCAAAATCATCGGGATTCTTCTTAGCCATTTTTTTTAATTTTTTTCGAATATCAGAAACTTTTTTGGCCACTTCTTTTTCTGCTTTTTGCACGTTTAACCATTGAGCTCTTGCTGGCAAAGCCAAAATGTCCGTGATGTCGACCACATCATAAATAATATGAGGATGAAGAGAATCATGGATGACTTTTTTATTAGAATCAAATTCTGTATAAATTCGAAACCAGAATTTAGTTTGATTAAAAATAAGCTCTGGGATTTGAAATTCATTTGCTACACGGTTTTGAAAGTTAGATAAAATCAAGTCAGGACTGGCTTCAGTCAGTTGAGGACTGTTTTCTTGATCAATTTTTAAAAAATCATGGGCAATCAAAGTGTCATCTGTTTGGATCTCCTGCCAAAAGGGGGATTCTGCCGTGACGTATCCCACTTCTTCAGGTTGTGAATTAACAATTTGTTTTCCAGGACCAAAAGTCAGAGTTGTAACAACTCCCAGGGAAAAGGATAGCACCACAGTCAGGGTCAATTTTAAAAGTGACAATAAGTTAGACAGTTTCAATAACTTTCTCATACAATACTGATATACAAATAACCGGCCGAGCTGGGCTTCGAACCATTGATTCACAAGCTTTAAAAGCATGTAGGAAATTATATCAATGGACATTTTTAGGCTCAGCCCAAAAGGATCTATGGATGAAATCTCATATTGTTACACTTGGTATGACCTTACTCATCTCGCAAGGATGCGCTCATTTGGGCTTTAATTCCTCTTGTGAGGCTGAAATTAAAACTTTTGGTGATCAAGATTTCCAAGTGAAAACTTTAAGCTACCAACCCGCCAGGCCTGCAGAAAAAACCTTGATCATATTCCCACCCACTGGTGGCACGAATACAATTGATAAAAACTATGCAGCTACTTTTTGTAAAAATGGTTTTCAGGTTTACATCTTAGATTCGTGGACCAAGGATCAAGAAACAGAAATTGATTTTGAGATTCATCAAAGTTTTTACTCTAAAGCACAAAAAGCTATTGGTCTTGTGATTCAAAACACCAAGACTTCTTTTATTGGAGTTTTAGGGACCAGCGTGGGTGGCTTGCATGCAAGCCTAGCCGCCTCCACTCATGAACAATTGGATGCTGCTTTTGTGATCACTGGCGGAACGCCCATTGCTGAGGTTGTGGTTTATTCATCTCAAGAGGCCATGCAAGATTTAAAAAAAAGAAGAGCTGTAAAGTTTCAAGTTGCAAGTGATGAAGAACAAGTCAGACGCATCGGACAGGTCTTTAATCTGGAACTTCAAACCTTAGAAAAAAAGTTTAATGGTAAAGATTTAGGACTTTCGATTGCCACAAAAGACACAGTGGTGCCAACAACTCAACAATTGAATTTAAAGAATTTGTGGCAGCCACAAACTGTGATTGAAATTAAAAATGATCATTTTTGGGGAATCGTAAAAACTTGGCTTTTTCATAAGAAAGAGATTCTCAAGTTCTTTCAAAACAGCGCTGAAAAAAAACTTATGGGTGGGAAGACCAAGTCTGAAACAAATCCGTCGATAACAAATTAATGACTTTTTGAAGTTGCTGATCAGACTTAGCGTTCTTCTTAAACTCGATACCCATTCTGACCACGCTACGGCCATTCCACTTTTCTGCTTTTTTGTAGCGGACCCGACCCATTTGTAAGAAAGAATCCATTTTCCCCAATCTTAAATCGATTAAAGCAATGGCCTGATGAGGAATTTCTAAAGAATCATAAGACACGCGAAGACTGCATCCACCTTCACTAATATCAATGATTTCACATTGCTCGTTTCGGAGCTGATCATTGGTTCGCATGAGAAAAACTTCATTGTTCATTTTTTTGGGAATTTTAAAGCGCCTGTACTGTCTTCTTTGAAGGCGATACAAAGGGCTTACAAAAATAAAAAATAACTTCCAATCATCAAAAGCCAGCTCCACTTTCGAAAAGTATCTTTCATCTTTGAAATCGAATTGAATAATCAGACTTTCAAGTCCCAACTTAAGATCTTTAACAGTCGGCTTGACCTCTAAACGGAAAGGGGGATTCCAACTTTGAGCGTAAGCTTCAAATTCTATTTTTTTAAAAGTTCGGGCCTTGATCGTTACGGCCTCTCGAGCGAGGGAGGCAAGTAGGACTGATTTTTTTTCCACATCGGAAATTTCTTGGAAAATCTTAGAATTTTTTTTCACGTAAAAGTTTTTTAATACGCGGCTGGGTTTTAAATCAAGGTTTATTTAAATTAAAAAGGCCCCACAGTTTAACTGTGAGGCCTTAAACAAGATCTATATCACTATCAATTACTGATTAACTGAAAACTGAGGCATTCGAGCCTGTTGTGCTTTTGCTCTAAGAGCCACTTCAACGGCTTTTTGTGCGTTCACGAGTCCAGCACCCAATTCATTATTTTGATTAGGTCCCAATGGCGTCGCTGTTTGCATCAAAATTTGCTTCACCTGTGCAGGTGTAAGAGCTTTATTTGTCGCTTTCACAAGAGCAATCACGCCCGCCACATGCGGAGTCGCCATAGATGTGCCGTCAAAGCTAGAATAGTTAGTGCGAACAACATTCAGGCTTGCACGAACTTGGCGACCAGCCTCAATGGCTTGCAGCATAGCCTGACCCACATTTTGTTCAACCATGAAGACAGGAATAGAAAGTGTACTGCCATCAGCTGTGATGGATCCACGGATCAGACCGGGAGCATTGTTATAAACGATAAGACCTGCAGCACCCGCCTGAATGGCATTGGTAGCTTTTTCAGCAAACATAATTTCACCGCGAGATACGAGAGCAAATTTACCGCGCACATCCACTTTTGCAAAATCCTCTGGCTTACCAAGGCCCGCAGGTACCAATGAGTTAATCATGGGCTGAGCAGGAGCAAAGGAGCCTGCAAAAGTTGTGGAATTCACGATTTGAGCAGACTGCTGACCCACTTGTACGCGAACTTCAGATTCTAAGCCTGTCCCTTGGGGAACACTTGAAATGACATCCACACCTGGAGCTACAATGGAGAGTTCTGGTCCATACTGAGAAAAGGAAGCTTTTTGATTGTTGATGTCAGTGGCACCCACTGCAATCACACCGTTCAAAGCAGCTGGGTAGCTGACGCGGCCTTCACCACTGTTACCAGAGGCAGCGACCACTGTGATTCCTGCACTCAATGCCGCTTGCACAGCTCTTCGCTCAGCAGGAGTTGAAAAAGCTCCGCCTAATGACATGCTGATCACATCAACGGCTTGGCTAACACCCCAGTTAATTCCTGAAGCAATGGCGATGTTTGAACAACCACTGGCACATACACGTCCCATAAGAATTTTAGCTTGCGGAGCCACACCTGTAAAACCTGATCCATCAAGTGATGCCGCCACAGTTCCTGCGACGTGCGTTCCGTGTCCACCAAGGTCAAAAAATGGGTAAGGCACATTGTTGTTGTCACCCACGAAATCACGACCCGCTTCGAAATTGGCAGCCAGTGATGGGTGATCTTTATCAATACCTGTATCTAGCACGAGCACTCGTGCACCTAAACCGCTGCGTGATGCAGTCCAAGCTTCCACAGCGCGAACAGCACGAATGCCCCATGGAGTCGCTTGCCCGCTTCTAAAATTTCTGAGCGGAGAAAATTGCTGAGGAGTGGCAGTAAACCCAGCCACTGGCTTGGGCGCTGGGTGAAAGATTTCACGGTCGATGAATTCCACTGCTGGGTTGGACTTCAAGGCAGCTAAATCGGCAGCCGAGGAAGTCTTAATAATAAGACTGTTCACTCGATCGAGATGGCTTTCCATTTGACCATTAAATTTCGAACTTTGCACAAATTGCATTAAACGTTCCGTGTTTTTTTGCAATTCTAACCTTTGAATCGATGCCATCCCTGCAGAAGGTGACTTCATACCAACGAAGTACCTTGCCTCTTGAGCAGCTTGTAAAAAGCTACTGACTAAGAGGAGGGCAGAAACTAGCATTAAACGAAATCCTGATGTTTTTTTCATTTGAGTTATTTCCTTTCAACTCGCGCTCATGGACTTTTGTCCACGTGATAAGTCTCATATTGGAATCACCTGGTGCGCAAGCTCTAAAAAAGCAGAATCTTAAGAAATCTCAAGCAGTTAAAAAAAGTGAAATTATCTGTCATCATGCCGCAAGTGCCAAATTGGAACCTGTAAACGAAAATAACGGCACCTCGCAGGCTTGCATTAAAATTAATCATATCCCAGATCAGAAAAAGTTTGAGATTTGCCTAAAATAAAATCAAAATTTTGTAATGCAATGTTGCATAAGAGGAGACATGCGGTGCTTAAAAAAATTCTTATAATTGTCCCCCTCACGGCTGTGTTTGTTTTTTTTGGATGGCAGTACTCGCTCGAATCCACCCGAAAGCACGAAGAGTTCCTACTGACACAATCCTTATTTCCTGAAATTTCTGAATTTTCACAAAAAAATCAAATGCTGATGACGCCTAAGAAAATAGAACTGAAGAAAAAATCTTTTACACTATATATAGAGGCTGAAAATCCGGACCATCTTCCTTCTTACACCACATTTGTGGCGGAGTGGTTAAAGTCCAATCTTAAGTTTCATGATTATGATTTCAAAATTGAAATTCAAGCGAGGAAAGAATGAAGCTATTAAAACTCTCTTCCATGTTGGGTGTCTTCATTTGTGCAGCTTTGGGAATTATGCTTGTGCTGGACATTGGCTCCAGCGCAGAAGCCGTTGAAACATTAAAAAAAGCCCTTATGGTCATTGGTATTTTAACTATCGCGAGCGGTGCTTTGTTTTTAATTTCAGGAAAAAAATAGTTTTAAACGACTTTGTAACTCTGATTATCAAGATCTAAAACTTCAGCCACTCGTTGAATCATACCCCAAATTTGTTCGACCCTTGAGATCACATCATCCAAGTTTTCCGGATGCTTGAGATCAAAATGAAGAGCTGGAAAATCTAGAGCGATATAAAACCGATTTTGATAAAAGCAAAAATGAGCGTCCTTTCCAAATTCGTTCGTAAAAGCCATGATTAACTCCATGGTTTTTGGAGTGATTAAGAACCTGGCGTCCTGTTGATCTGTGGAAAGAACTTGAAACTGTTTTTCAAAATCAGGATGTTCCAGTTGCACTCGCTTAAGCGTCGACACTGATTGTGCAAAATCTTGAAAAAGTCCTGCCACGTATCCACCCACAACGGATTCCACCCGATCTTTGTGAATAACGGTGTGGCTCGAGAATTTTTTAGGGTAAGTGAAATCAAAAATCACGCCCTGAAACACTTGCACTGTCCTTTTGTTTTTCCCCGAACCTTTTGTCTCTGTTAAACTGATATCCCGAAAGCCAAACTGAATGTGTTGAATCTTACCGGTGAACTCGTCATCGGCTTTCATATTATCAAAGCCAAGCGGTAAAAGCTGTGTGCCACTCAACAAAGATTTTGAAAATGTTGAAGTTAAACTGTACTTCAAATCAGGATTTACTGATCTTACTATTTGCGGAAGCATAATGGATTTAAAAACTTTTTGCGCATGCCAATAAGGAGAAAAATAAAGCCAGTAAAGATAACCTGCTGTTGCGGCCGCAAGCCCCCCCACTAGATCGCCTGATAAGCGATATTTGAAGCCAAGAATGACCAATGCTGCTCCGATAAGGGTCACTATCAAATAGGGTTGCTTTTTTCTTTTAAGGTCCATGTCAGAAAAAATTTTCTGACAGTTTCGGTGAATACGGTCTTTTAATTGTGGATCCAAAAATAAGCCTTTTAAGAATTAAAAAGTTTTTTCATATCAACATCTTCACGCTTTTTTTCTTCTGCTACAAACAAAGGCTTAGTCTGGTATCCAATGGCAGAAGCCATTAATGAAGAAGGAAAAGCTTCCAGTGCCACATTATAGGCGGTAACAGCAGCATTAAATGTCCTTCTTGCAGCTGCGAGTTGTTCTTCAATTTCGTGTAAAGCCCGCTGAATTTCGATGAACTGTGTATTGGTTTTTAAATCAGGATAATTTTCAAAACTGATTTGTAGTTTTGATAATTCGTTAGATAACTGATTCTCTGTTTGCATTCTTTCATTAAGGCTTGGGGCCTGCATGGCTTGAGTTCTTAATTTCACAATTTGTGTCAATGTTTCGGACTCAAACTTCATGTACTGTTTGGCCACTTCCACAAGCTTGATGATCAGGTCTTGCCTTTTCGTCAGCTGCACATCAATACCTGATTCAGCATTGCTGACATTGGCTTTTTTATGCACCAATGAATTATAAGTTAAAATTCCAAACACGACTAAAACAGCTATGAGTCCAATTATAAACGTTTCCATATTTAGTCATGATAATGAGAAAAGCTCGTCAGCTTCAAAGTGTCTTTTTCTTATTAGACGTTGGTCAAGACCTTCAGCCTCAGGCGCGACAGTGGGCCGTCCATGGGCATAGAATCATAGAATGAAAACACTACTAGCCCTTACATTCCTATCGCAATTCGCCCTCTCTCATGGCCTTGAAAATCACAGCACACAACCAGTGCTGGCCTCCATTGAGGATTTAAAATCCATTAAAGCTCCGATTTGGGCCTCTGATGATGTGACCGGCGTAGGCTTTAGTTACCTCACTCCTGAGATGCAAATCAAAATGCAGGATCAATCCCATTTTAAAGGCAAATGCGGAGGCTTTGAAGTTTTACCAGTGGCAGAAGCACAAAGTTTTTCTTCCATACTAGAGGAACTCAACCAATTAAAAAAACAGGTCTTAAAAGATCAAAGCTATTTAAATGGGCCAGTGAAGTTTGCTCCCGTTCATTATAAAGCTTTTATTGAAGAAGCGGCCTCACTGGTACAAGCTTCCAACTTGCATGAACTTGTCACTTGGCTTTCCTCTTACCCCTCAAGAAATGAAAAAACAGCACAAAGAAACACCCATGTGGAAGCGATGCGATTAAAGGCTGATGAATTTTTAAAAAATTATAAAGGGACATGGAAAACAGAGCTTGTCACCCATACCTCATCACAACAAAAAAGTTTAAAAGTCACTTTAGCAGGTACGACTCATGCGGATGAAATCATTGTGCTCGGTGGACACCATGATTCCACTGTCGGCGGCTGGGGAGGATCATCAGGGCTAGCCCCCGGTGCCGATGACAATGCTTCAGGTTCAGCCAATTTATTTGAAATTTTAAGAATCCTTGCAGAGCTTCCACCACAAGCCAGATCCATCGAAATCATGTGGTACGCAGCCGAAGAGTCCGGACTACTGGGCTCAGCTGAGATAGCAAAAAGTTATAAGGCCGAGCAAAAAAATGTCATCGCTGTGTTGCAACTGGATATGACCTCCTTTCCAGGTTCAGGTGAAATGACCATTGCCAATATTACGGATTTCACTAGCCCGTGGCTTCATGATTTAATCAAGCAGCTCAATCAACATTATGTGGGCCTCAATATTATTGATGATAAGTGTGGTTATGCTTGTAGTGATCATGCCTCCTGGTACCGGCAGGGTTTTTCAACTGCTGTGCCCTTTGAAGCCGCGTCAAAAAAAATGAACCCTAACATTCATTCCAAAAAAGACATTGTCAGCCCCGAGCTCAGCTTTAAACATTCGGCTGCCATTACTCAATTGTCTTTAGCCTTCGCGCTTGAGCTTTCCAGCAACACAGGCTTACGCCCCCCTCCATAAACAGCACTTGCCGAGCCAGGCGATCTCAAGCAAAATTAGATTTTGCTAAATCAAAGATGGAGCCTGGTTGTGAGCCAAAACAAAACTGTTTCCGATGCCCCGAATTTTTTAAAAACAATTATCGAAAAAGATCTGGAATCAGGCCGAGTCAAGCCACCCATCGTGACTCGCTTCCCGCCCGAGCCCAATGGTTACCTTCACCTGGGGCACGCGAAATCCATTTGCCTGAATTTTGGACTGGCCAAAGATTACAACGGTCGTTGTCACTTACGCTTTGATGATACCAATCCTGAAACAGAAGACACAGAATACGTAAAGTCCATCCAAGCCGATGTGAAATGGTTGGGTTTTGATTGGAATGAGCATTTGTATTATGCCTCTGATTATTTTCAGCAGCTTTATGATTGGGCTGTGTATTTAATTAAAAATAATAAAGCTTACGTTTGTAGCCTTAATGAAGAGGACACTAAAAAATACCGTGGAGACTTCACTACACCAGGAAAAGACAGTCCTTTTAGGAACCGAAGTGTGGAAGAAAATTTAGATCTTTTCGAGCGCATGAAAAAAGGAAAGTTCGAAGAAGGGGCCCATGTTTTGCGGGCCAAAATAGATATGAAGTCTCCCAACATGAATCTTCGTGATCCTTTACTTTACCGAATCAGAAAAACCCAGCATCACCGAACCGGGGCCCAGTGGTTTATTTTTCCCATGTATGATTATGCTCACCCACTTTCGGATGCCATTGAAAAAGTGACTCACTCGATTTGCACTTTAGAATTTCAAGATCACAGACCTTTTTATGATTGGTGCATTGAAAACTTACCCGTGCCAGCTCACCCCAAACAGTACGAATTTGCTAGAATGAATATGACTTACCTGGTGATGAGTAAGCGAAAACTTTTACAACTGGTGAAAGAAAATTATGTCTCTGGTTGGGATGATCCTCGAATGCCCACCATTTCGGCCATCCGAAGACGTGGCTACACTCCGGAAAGCATTCACATGTTCACTAAAAGAATTGGTGTGGCAAAGGCAGAAAATTGGATTGAGTATGATATTCTAGAATCCTGTGTGCGTGATCACTTGGATGAAGTGGCATTACGTGCCATGGCGGTTCTTGATCCAATCAAAGTGACATTGACCAATTGGACTGAAGGCGAACAATGGATTGAAACATCCGTGCATCCTAAAAAGCCAGAGCTTGGAAAGCGGCAGATGCATTTTTGTGAATCACTTTTTATCGAGCGCTCGGATTTCATGGAAAATCCCACAGCTGATTTTTTTAGACTTTCTCCGGGTGGAAAAGTCAGACTTCGCAATGCCTACGTGATCCATTGTCAGGAAGTTATCAAAGACAGTTCGGGAAAAGTGATAGAGCTCAAATGTGAATATGAAAAAGCCACATTCGGTGGGAAACCCACGGCCGATGGAAAAAAAGTCAAAGGCATCATTCACTGGGTATCAGCTCAAAAAAATATCGAAGCTGAAGTCAGGCTTTATGATCGCTTGTTTACCGTTCCTCACCCAGAGGACACCCCCGAAGGTGTGGATTTTAAAACCAATTTGAATCCCAAATCCTTACAAGTGATTAGCACTGCCAAACTTGAAATTAGTTTGGAAAAAGCGACTTTAGAAAATCGTTATCAATTCGAGCGAGTGGGCTATTTTTGTTTGGACAGTCAAGATTCGAAACCTGGCAAGTTAGTTTTTAATCAAACCGTTCAACTCGCCAGCGGTCATTAGCGCTTGAGCTTTATGAAAGGCTCCCTGCTGAGAGGGAGTCTTTAGCCCCGAAGTGTTAAGATAAAGCGGCAAGGCTTCTGGAATTTCAAAACTTTTTAAAAACTTCCAAGTCTTGGATTGTGAACCAAACAAAGATTCAAGTTCCTCCACCACAGTTTTAAAATCTGCTGAGGTGACTTGCGGCTTTAAAACATTGACTGAAATCAAAGCATCGCCTTTGACGGCATAGTCTTTGGAAACTTCGCTCATGACGGCCACATGATTCACAAGCTTTTTATTTTGATTTAAGTATAAATAGGGGCCGTCGATCGGGGATTCGCTGCTTGCGAAATAAAGAGTGGTCACACTTCCCCATTGTTTTACGTTTTTAGGCCTTGTGTCGATGACGGGGCCTTTTAACTTTTCACCGCTTTGTAAAACCACCGTATCATCTGTCACTGTAACCACATTTTGATTCAGTCTTATTTCTGTCTGCTTCAGTGTTCTTGCCATTTGCTTTGGCAATTCAGCAATTCCTAATGCAGGCACTGCCACTGGGGATAGAGAAAACATTTTAAACAAAAACTGCAAAAAATTGGCATCTGTTTGCAACTGATCTTCTAAAAAAATACCACTAAAAAAAGGCTTCCAAAAGTTATCAATCATCTTTGTACTAAAACCATAGCCTTTCAAAAACTCGAGGCTAGTGCCTTGAGAGCTTTTTAATAGTTGTTCCTCTGACTGGGACATCACGGACACTCTGAGCTTTAAAATAAGCAGCTTATCTTTGAAAGTTCCAATGGAGGAAAATAAAGTTTCAAACAAAGTCCAAGGCTCTCGTAATGGATCTGTAATTTTAGTCAGTCCCGCCTTGGTACGCACCAGTGCACCTGGCTTAAAGTATTTTAAATCCAGGAGCTTAAGCTCTACTTTTTCTTGAAGCATGGGGTAAGCCGGCAGCAAAACTTGAAAACCATGATCCAGCTTGTAGGAATCTTGGAAAAATTCTGTTTTTAGTTTACCACCGATTTCAGAGTCCTTTTCCAGTAGGATACAGCGGTGGCCACGCTTTTCTAATTCTGTGGCTGCCGATAAACCTGATAAACCCGAGCCGATAATAATGCATTTGTCAGAAGTCATGATTGAAATATCATGACTAAGAGCTTAATAATTATCAACTTTTTTTATTTCCTATTTGTCATCATCCACAGTAGCTTGAAAGCCCTATGAGTCAAACTTCGTACTATCAATCTCACCTAGATCAAGTCAGTCGAAGTTTTGCGTTTTGCATCGCTCAGTTGCAAAGTCCGCTGAAAGAATGGGTGGGGCTTAGCTATTTATTGTTTCGAAATTTAGATAGTATCGAAGATGCAAAGTGGAACAACACGGATGATAAATTAAAAGCTTTTCAGCACTACCATTTACTTTTTGATCAACCAACATCAGCAAGCAACTGGCATCTCAAGCTGCCTGAAGGCTTACCTGACTCCGAAGTTCAATTAATGGCTGAAGCTCCTAAGCTTGCACAGGATTTTTTTCAGCTTCCAGAATTTGTACAAACATCACTTAGAAGATCATTGCTTACGATGTCTGCAGGAATGCAGCATTTTTCAAAAAATAAAATATTAAAATTAAAAAGCTTACAGGAAGTGAATCAGTACTGTTTTTTTGTAGCAGGATTGATCGGCGAGCTTTTGACAGATCTTCTGAATCATCTGACCCAGGATAAAAAAGACGATCTTTACTTTTCTTCTGTGCAATTTGGAATTTTTTTGCAAAAAATCAATCTGCTAAAAGATCAAATATCAGATGAAAAGGAAAATCGCTTTTTAGTTCCCAACCGACAAGAACTTCTTATCAGCCTTAAAAAAGATGCTGACGGTGCAATAAAATATTTAACTGCAATCCCCCTTCAACAAAAAGAATTTCGTCTTTTTTGTGCTTGGTCTTTATTTATTGGCCTGTCTTCATTGAAGTTTCTAGAAAACTCTTGGTTGAATCAAGTTCTTGAAAAAATCCCAAGATCTTTGACCACATTGCTCATCGGTAAAATCGAAACACTCATTGATGATAACCAGGCATTGATTCAATACTTCATAGAACTGACGAAACCCCTTGAAAATCAAAAGGCCACTTTTTCAAGTGGCCCTTCAGAATCTTCTTCACAGGACTGGCTGCTTTCCCTTTACCAAGGACGCCTGTCCCGTGAAGATTTGGGTCGCTTAGGTCTTATTTAGATTACGAGGCTTGGTCAAAACTTCCCACTGACTTAATGTTCACCTGAGGTTTCGCCTGCGCGGTGGAATCCCCAAAGAAATCATCGGAGTTTGAGCTTTTCGAAGTCTGCGCTATTTGCGTTTGACCTCGTTTAAGACCGTGCAGGATGATTTGCAATTCATCCACAAGTTGGTAAAGCTTTTCAGCTTGTCCTGATAACTTCTTAGATGAATGAGCCGTTGTTTGTGCTTCTCTGGCGTTTTCCTGAGTCACTTTATCCATCTCAATGACTGCCTTGTTGATATTACTTAAACCTGCATCTTGCTCTGTGGAGGCTTTTGAAATTTCACTATTCAAACTTGAAACCTTTTCTACACTTTTTACGATCTCAGATAAATACTCTCCACTTTTATGCGCGAGCTCTGTACCGTTTCGAACCTTATTCACGCTATCTTTAATAAGATCAGAAATTTCTTTAGCGGAACTTGAACTTCTTTGTGCAAGCGTTCTAACGGCTTCAGCTACAACAGCAAATCCACGCCCTTGCTCACCGGCCCGTGCGGCTTCAACAGCTGCGTTCAGTGCCAGTAAGTTTGTTTGAAAGGCGATATCATCAATCACGCTAGTGATCTCTTCGATTCTTACTGAACTCTTAGAAATCTCTTCCATGGCAGAAATCAATTTCTCAACTTGCTCAGCTCCTTTTTTGGCTTGCTCTTCACTTTCCTGAGAAAGATCCCGGGCTGTTTTTGCATTTTCGGAATTCAGCTTAATCATGCTTGCCACTTCTTCAGTTGATGCTGTGGTTTCTTCTATGGAGGCAGCGGCTTCAGCAGAGGATCCACTGAGACTATCAGAGGAGCTTGCGATTTCTTGACTAGCGGACCTCACACTTTGCCCCATTTTGGCTAAGTCTTCTGTCGCTGTACTTAAGCGAGCAATGGGTGTTTTGATAATCAGATATCCTATCACGATAGAAAACAAACCACCTAAAATTGAAAACCCTAGAATCATCAAACTGGATTTAACAGTGGCTTCGCGAACCGGTGCTGTTTGTGAAATAATGGAATAAACAGCATGCAGCTTTCCATCGGACCAATTTTCCATTTTATAACCTAAAATGTCTTTTCCATTTTTAAAAGGACTGGTGGCAGGATCACCGTGACAAGTCATACAGCCATTTTTTGCATACACACGAATGGGGCGATACAAAGTCATTGTTTCATCAGACTCCACAACAAGCTCTTCAATACTAGCATCTTTAGCAAATTGATTGAAAATTTCCATTTCTTTGCTTGTGGCTTGATTGTCTTTGTTTCGTGGCTCATCAGAAAAAACTCTGAATTTGTAGTGCTCTTTTTCGGCATCTTGACCCGCCACTTTCATGGCCGCAAAAACAGGAACATGGTTGACGATTTCTTTCTTCACATGCTCAGGAATATTTCCATCGGGATAATCTAAAACCGCTTTATCAGCGGCCAATTTAAATCCACCTTGGATGGCCACAAAGTTTTTCACAGCTTCAGCGCGGGATAAAATCGCACTGGATTTATCCCTAAGGCCATTCAAACCCACACGGGTGATCTGTTGAGTGGAAACAGTAACTCCCACTGCCACCCCGATCAGCATAGTCAGCACAATCCCTAGTACAACTTTTAATCTAAAACTCATATTGAGCTCCTCACTTCTTATTTGTTCACTGACTGTGTCGGAGGAAACTAAATAGAGGTAAAGACTGTACAAACATTAAAGTTTTTGAATGTCTGTCAAACCAGTAGACAAGCCTGTGAAGTTTACTTGGGAACGAATTTAAGGCATACAGGAAGTTCGTTAAATGGTAAACACAGTGAATAAAAGGTCGGTGTTTTATGATGTTTAAACTATTTATTCTTACTTTTATCTCTACTTTGGCAGTGGCCCGCCCTTTCACTTCTGCCGCACAAATCCAATCTTTCAATTGTACTTTAAGATCACTCGTCACCAAGTCAACGCTCACCTACGTTGCCAATCCCAAAGGTGAAGTTTCGGTCATTCGAAATGGTTTCAAAGCACCCAATTACAGAATCAATTCGGCTGGAAAAAATTATGAATCAGGAAATTCATTTATCGCTCTTTCTGGTGGTGGTTTTGGAAACTCTCAGTACATTGTCCTTAGCATGAGCTCACAAATTGAATCTGGTGAATCACAGGTCAATGGATCCATTTTACTTGCGACTCTGGGTGGTAGCGTGTTCGCACCGCAACAAATTTCAGCTCTACCTGGTGCAAATTTTTATTGTGATTCTTTAATCATTAAGTAACCCTTGTAAGTATGAGGATTATCGTTCTTGTACTTATTCAAATTTACTCATTTTTTTGTTTATCTGCTTTATTGCCACAAAAAGTCATTGGCCAAAATGACTTTATTTTCGTAAACCTTCCTGCCACCAATATTCCAATTGAATACCGAAATTATGTGGACGCCATTGGCAGAACCAATTACGGATGCACAGTGACTCACCTTGGACATGGAATTGCGGTTACAGCTGGCCATTGCTTTGAGGCCAAAAGCGAAGTCACTCGTAATAAAGGTTGTCGCTTTGCTAAAGTTTCTTGGGGCTACCGACAAGGGCAAAATTTTAATCATCAATCTCAATGTGAAAACATCATTTCCATGCAAAAAAGCCGTACTGCTGATTTTGCCATTCTTAAAATTTCCAATCCTCCCAAGGCCTTTATACCTTTTGACCTTGTTCAACTTCCTCAAATAGGTGATGAGCTGACTTTATTTTCTCACCCCAACGGTCAACCTTTGCAATGGTCTCAGTACTGTTTACTGGAATGGCCCAGGTGGGGATCTGTTCCAGCAGAAAAGATGAATTATTTCTGTGACACGGAAGGCGGCAGCAGCGGTGCGGTTATTCTATCGACCCTTCATCACCGCATTGTAGGAATTCATAATGGCGGATTTGCAGAGGTCAACTACGGAACCTACCTACTAGAGCCCGTATTAAATCAAGAACTTTTGCAAGTCGTTAGACGATTTCGTAAGTTAAAGTCTTCCCCTGCTGAAATTGATTGATACTATCCATGGTTGTTGAAGCAATATTATGAAGCGCTTCATGGGTCAAAAAAGCTTGATGGGAAGTAATCAAAACATTGGGAAAAGTTAGAAGCCTAGCCAATTGATCGTCTTGTAAAATTTGATCCGTTTTATTTTCAAAAAACAGGCCTGCCTCTTCTTCATAAACATCCAAACCTGCAGACCCAAGATGGCCGGACTTCAAACTATTAATCAAAGACTTGGTTTCAACTAATGCCCCTCGACTTGTATTAATAAGCATCAAACCTGACTTGGTCTGACTTAAAGTTTTATCGTTGATCAAATGGAAAGTTTCTTTTGTTAGTGGAACGTGCAAGGAAATAATATCTGAGTTTTGCAAAAGAGTTTCCATTGATACAAATTTCAAACCTTGTTTTTGTAGTTCCTCTTGCACCTTTAAATCATAACCTAAAATCTGACAGCCAAAACCTTTTAAAATACTAAAAAGTTTAGAACCAATTTTACCTGTCCCGATGAGTCCCACAGTTTTTCCATGTAAATCAAAACCCACCAAGCCATTTAAAGAAAAATTATTGTCTCTGACACGGTTGTAAGCCTTATGAGTTTTTCGATTTAAAGTGAGAATCAAGGCCATGGCATGCTCGGCCACAGCAAAGGGAGAATACTCAGGAACACGAACAACTGGTATTTGTAAACTTTGGGCAATTTTTAAATCCACATGATTATAACCAGCAGATCTAAGGGCTATGAGCTTAATTTTTAGATCTTTTAGTATCTTAATCGTAGCCGCATCCAACTGATCATTAACAAATGCGCAGACACAATCAAAACCCGAAGCCAGATGTGCTGTTTTATGATTTAAGCGTGTTTCAAAAAAAACAATATCATGGCTATGATTATTTGCCATTTCTTGAAAAAGATCTTTTTCAAACTGATGAGTGTCAAAAAAAGCAATTTTCATATTGATAGATTCCATTTTTTCTTGGTTGTTTCAATTCCATTAACAAGTATTGAGAGTCTCTGCTCGCCTGCATAAAACTGCCGAGTGGTTATGGGTTTTACTTTATGAATTTTTTTAATCAGTGCTGGATTTGATGAACTGATGAGTAATGCTTTAAGTTTAAAAACTTTTCGAGAAAAACCGTTTTTTGCGTTTTTAAAATATATAACGTAATCGATATTGATCAAAGAAGGTTTTTTTTCTGAATTTAAAATTTTAAAATGAAATTCGAGACTCTGATTCATTTGAATCGAATCTTTCACTAATCTAAGTCCAGAAACTTGAACCTTTGTTTTGATGTGAAATCCCATCAGCTTCATGGCCTCGGCATCACCCTTTTTAATCAAAGTTCGTAAAGCTTGCCGACGAATAAACTCAAAATTTGGAATTTTTTCTTTTTGCCATTTTTTTAAAATTTGAATCACAAGCTTGGGATGATCTTTAGAAATATCATTGAGGTGGTTGGTGACACTTTTTCTGACATAAAGCTCTGGATCTTTTTTTAAATTTTCTAAAATTTGCATTCCCGCACGAGGATTCTGAATGGCTAAAGGAAGCTTTTCCCCCCAAGGAAGCCTGGGCCTGCTACCTTCACTGGCCCAACGCCTTTGGTGAACGTTGGCACTTTTCGACATTTTTAAAAGATAAGAATAGGTTTTTTGTGGGTTTTTAATTAAAAAAGGTCTGATAGCAAATTCACAACTCATTTTTTCAGTTAGAACTGACATCAATTTCAATGACTGAGAATAATACAAATGTCCATAGCGACCCAAATAATCAGCCACAGGCCACAGTTCAAAACCAGTGGCTGGAAGTTTTGTAATCATTTGCTCAATAATATGAAAGGACTTTTCTTCAGTGGAAGGAAAGTGTTTTTCAAGCTCTGTAGCTATCAAAAGAACTCGAGCTTTAAGTTCTAACTGTGATAGCTTGGATAAATTTTTTATAAATTCTTGCTTTTTAAATCCAGAGTCAAGTTCGTCAAGAAAATCAGCGTATTTTAATACAGTTTCCGAACCTATCAAATTTTTTAAATCCACAACACCCCTTTTTTAAAAATTAAGAGTGATATTAAAACTGGCGCCGGCCCGACCACGAAAATTATTAGCTCTTGAGAAATCATAATTGGGTACAAATTGATAGCTCAACATATTTTTGTAGAGAATTTCAGACCAAGCGACAGAAAAGTTAATGGAATCAAAATGATAATTGGGGCGATTATTTGAATTCGTTAAAACAGTGTAAGATAAAACCTGTTTTTCAGAAAAAAAATGTCCTAAGGACAGACCATGGGTCACATTGTAGAATCTTATTTTTTCTTGGTACTCGGCTTCATTGATCCAAGTCAGCGTAAATATTTTTGAAAGTTCATAATTAAAGTTGATTCTTTGATAGGTTCCAAGGCCTCTGGAGGCACTGGCAAAAAACTCGAGCTTTGGATTAATTTTATAATTCTTCATGTCAGCCACACTTTCAAACTGCAATGAATGAGATATTTTTAGCGGATCTGTCAGTTCAATTCGAGGCTCAAAAGCTGTGCGAACTTTTCCTAATTTCCTAAAGACACCCACTGTGGCGCCATAGTTTTGCTCGCGAGGTGTTTGTCTTAAATAATTTCGCCTGACGTCTCGATTTTCTTCCTGTTCGTCGTAGGAAGTGAATTTCAATTTCCAGTATTTTTCCACATTTGGGAGGTTCAATAAAACCCCAACCCCAGTAAAATTAACGGGATCTGATCCTTCAACTGAATAAGTATTATTTTCCACTCGAAACCGTGTTTTGTTCTTGGCCTCGGTCACACGACGACCAATAAGAAACATATCTAAACCGTCAGCAGCACTGTCGAACCAGTCAGAAACCGCAATGTTAGTAAATATGAAAGCTTTTTCTAAACTTCGTCGCTCTTGTGGTTCTTCATTTTTTATGACTTCATCAGGCTTTAAAGTTTGAGCTTTAACATTGATGCTAGCTGAAATTAGGGCCAAAAAAATTAAGTTGAACTTATTCACCTATCAATCCTAATCTGGATTTGTGATAAACATCAAACGTCTAATTCCATTGCTGTTCTTGACACATCTATGTCAAGGCTATGAACCCAAAGAAGGGTCAGTGAATGCAAGCTTTGGTCCCTATTTTTTCAAAACTCATTTTGATTCTTCAAAAACCACTTTGGATGATCGCTTTAATGGGGGCACAGCCATCATTATTACTGGTGACATTAGTAAAAAAGGAGCTCTAGAAATTGCTCTTTTCAATTATCAAAAAACCTACTTCCGAGAAAACGGCAATCAACTTGTGGCCACCCGAACGGGCACTGTGCAAGTGACCATGGGCTATCGCTGGTGGCTTCATCCCAACTATTCAACATCCATGGGGTTTTATTCGGCTTACTCTTTTGGACGCGCTAATACTTTATTTAACGATCAACCCTCCATGGAGACTTTAAAAACCTCTGCTGATGATACCACTGAATACGGTATCGATTTGGCTGCTCAAGCCGAGTTGGGTTCCGTGGGGCCTGCAACTTTAAATTTAGATTTGCGCTATTCCTATTCATTGACTAATAAAACTCATGAAAGTGGCAATCATTACGGAGCTTTTTTAGGTCTCAGGTTTCCTATCAAGGATAAGTAACATTATGAAAACAAAAATTTACCAACAAATACTTTCTGAACTTCCGCATTTTTGGACGGATTATTACCTCACCAATTTAAGTCAAACGGCCGCCATGATTTATCAAACTTTACCAGGTCTGAACTGGGTGGGTTTTTATCTAAAAAATGGGGATCAACTTCGCCTAGGTCCCTATCAAGGGAAACCAGCCTGCATGGATATTCAAATGGGTCGCGGAGTCTGCGGAACCTCAGCAAAGCTAAGGCAAACTTTAATAGTTCCTGATGTGCATCAATTTATTGATCATATCGCCTGTGATTCTGCATCTAATTCTGAGATTGTTATACCGATGATTTACCAAGGACAGCTACTGGGTGTTCTTGACCTGGATTCTCCGCATTTGAATCACTTTGATTATGTGGATGCTCAAAATTTACAGGTTTTAGTCAGCGATATGCTGAAAAAATCTATTTTACCTTCTGCATAACGAAAGTTGATCAGTAAAAACGACTAATTGATTCTGTGGATCTAGTGCCACAATCAAGGCATTGTAATAAAAAACCCCAGAATTCAATTGAATGGAATAGGTCAACTGCTTGGGCTTATAGTCTTCACCCACTAAATTAAGATACTGAGAATTAGGGCAGTTTCTTAAAATTTTATTTTCCATTTGGAAAATAACATCAGTGTTATCCTGATTTTTGACCCAGGGCTTATAATAGAAGCCTGCGATGGAGAACTGCGTAATAAGAAGAAAAAATAGTATGTTCATATTATTAAAACTACACTACTCTGCAAGCCATGACAACAACTAGGCGTGGCCCCTTTCTCGAGCATCTTGATAGCATCGAAACTCTCTGTGAAAAAAAAGATCCTAATTTAAAAGAAATTTTCCAAATTTTTGGACCCGAGGGGCATTTTGTTTTGATTTTATTTATGATTATCCCCTTCTTGCAACCAGTCCCCATGTTTGGCCTGTCAGCTGTTTTTGGTTTTCTTATTTGCATCATTTCCCTATTTTCCTATCTCAACAAACCCCCCTGGCTTCCTGAAAAATGGATGAATAAATCTTTGCCCGCTAAAACTGTTTTAAAAATTGCCACCGGATCAGAAAAGTTTTTTGAAAAAGTCACTTTCTTTTCTCATCCAAGATGGCCCTACCTTTTTCGCGGACCCTTTCGGGGTTTAAGCTGTTTTTTACTTGTTACCAATGCCTTATTTTTAGCTCTTCCCATTCCCCTTCCCTTTTCCAATGCCATTCCGGCTTGGATGATTTTCTTTCAAGCTTTGGCACATCTTGAAGAGGATGGGCTTTTTATCGTGCTTTCTTATCTGCAAACTTTAGTGGGTGCTGTTTATTTTGGACTTCTTGCGCTGGGAGTCAGCACAGGTCTTGATAAGTTGGGATTATAATGCTGAATGCTCTGATCAAGTTTTCCCTGAACCACCGTCTTGTTGTTGTCGCAGTATCAGCCTTTTTAATTGTTTACGGCACACTCACAATTCAAAGTCTTCCCATTGATGTTTTTCCAGATATCACACGCCCCACTGTCACAATTTTAACAGAATCCCACGGCATGGCTCCGGAAGAGGTAGAAACTCAAGTCACTTTACAAATCGAAAATTATCTTAACGGACTGCCAGGTTTGACTCGCATCCGGTCTCAGTCAGGAATCGGTCTTTCTGTTATTTACGTTGAGTTTGATTGGAACACAGATCTTTATTTAAACCGTCAACTGATTCAAGAAAAACTCAATCTCGCTACCGAGCGGTTACCAAAAGATATAGCTCCTATTATGGGACCCGTTGGATCCTTGATGGGGCAAATTCAACAAATCGCGATAACATCCGAAAATGCTCAAATTAGTGCCTTACAATTACGGGACTTTGCCGAGTGGGTTCTTCGCCCTAGGCTTATGACTATCCCCGGAGTTTCTCAAGTGATCGCCATCGGCGGTGGACTGAAGCAATATCAAATTTTAGTATCAGCTGAAAAATTAAATTCTTTTCAATTAACACTTGAAGATTTAGACCAAGAACTTTCACAGATCAGTCAAAATACAACCGGAGGTTTTTTAGTCAAAGACTCGCAAGAGTATTTAGTAAGAAACATTGGTGTGGTTACCAATCTGGATGACATAAAATCCACTCGTGTTGGTCAGCACTTCGGACGTGCTGTTTTGATTCAAGATATTGCTAGCGTGATTGAAGCCCCAAGACTTAAAAGAGGAGATGGTAGTTTTAACGGGAAACCTTCAGTGGTAGTGACTATTCAAAAACAGCCCGGTGCGGACACCGTTAAAATAACTAAAGCCATCAATGAAGCCATAGAGGATTTGGGTCCCAGTCTTCCCAAGGGCCTGATCGTGAATCCCCATGTTTTTAAGCAAAGTGATTTTATTGAAGCCTCCATCCAAGGCATTCAAAATAAACTCGGTGTGGGAACAGTTCTTGTATTTGTTATTTTATTTTTGTTTCTTGCAAACCTCAGGATGTCCGTCATCACCTTAACGGCCATTCCTTTATCTTTTCTTGTCACAGCCCTAGTGTTTTATTGGTTTGGACTCAGCGTGAACACCATGACTTTAGGTGGTTTGGCCATCGCCATCGGTGAACTTGTTGATGATGCCATAGTCGATGCCGAAAATGTTTTTCGCAGGCTTAAAGAAAATTCTAAACTTGCAATGCCAAGGCCTTTTTTAAAAGTGATCTATGAGGCATCAAGTGAAGTCAGAAATTCCATTGTGCTTGCCACTGTTATTATTGCTTTGGTGTTTTTACCCTTGTTTCAACTGGAAGGTCTTGAAGGAAGACTTCTTGCCCCTTTAGGAATTGCTTACATCACTTCCTTAATGGCTTCGTTAGTTGTTTCACTCACTGTCACACCTGTCATGTGCTCTTACCTTTTAAAAGGTCAGTTGAAAGAACATTCTGAAACTCCATTTGTACAGCGATTGAAAATGTGGGACCGGCAAGTCCTCGAGTGGGCCTTACCCAGATCCAAACTTATTCTGACATCAAGCTTAAGTGCTTTTTTATTATCTTTGTTATTGATCCCATTCATGGGCCGAGATTTTTTACCGAAATTCAACGAAGGTACGGCCATGATTTCTGTGGTGTCCACTCCTGGTATTAGCCTTGAGGAATCTAACCGATTGGGACAAGTGGCAGAAAAGATTTTACTGGCAACCCCTGAAATTAAATCGGTTTCAAGACGCACGGGTCGGGCCGAAATGGACGAACATGCAGCAGGTCTTCATGTCAGTGAAATCGATATTGATTTTCATTCAAAAGGGCGGGACCGAGAAATCGTTTTATCAGAACTTCGTGAAAAACTAAAAAATTCTCTTCCCAATGCAGGTGTCAACATAGGCCAGCCATTATCACACCTGATTGATCATATGCTTTCAGGGGTTAGTGCAGCCATTGCTATAAAAATATTTGGCCCTGATCTCACTACACTTCGAGAAAAATCCATTGATTTAAAAAATGCCATTCAAAATATTGAAGGACTTGTGGATTTACGAATCGAGCAACAGGGTTTGATTCCCCAAGTGAAAGTTCATGTACTCCGTGAAGAGGCTGCTAAATTTCAATTGAGCCCTGGTGAAATTACCAACAAGCTGGAAGCCGCTTTCAACGGGGAAACCGTTGCACAAATCATTGAAGAGACAAAAATTTATGATGTGTTTTATCAGTTCGATGAAAACTCTAGGGGTTCCGTTGAAAAAATGCAGAATACTTTGATAAAAATAATGCCAGATGGAAGAAAAGTTCTACTGCAAGATGTGGCCGATGTTTATGAAACTGATGGCCCCAACGAGATCAACCGCGAAAATGGCCAAAGAAGAATCGTCATCAGCGCCAATGCCAGTGGTCGAGATCTTGGTAGTTTGATATCATCCATTCAAGAAGCTGTGAAAAAAGATGTTCAACTTCCCGAAGGTTATTACGTTATTTATGATGGCCAATTTGAAAATCAAAAAAAGGCCACACAGCAAATTCTACTTTACAGTCTGATTTCATTTTTAGGAATCGTGCTGATTCTTTGGAACCACTTTGGGTCAAAAGCCATTATGATTCAAATTATTGCAACATTGCCGCTCGCATTTATGGGTGGAATTCTTTTACTGTTTCTAACGGACAGAACCATCACCGTGGCAAGCCTTGTCGGATTCATTACTCTCTGTGGAATGGCCTCAAGAAATGCCATTATGATGATCTCTCATTACTTGCATCTCATGAAATATGAAAACGAAAGTTTTTCAAAAGAAATGATTATTCGAGGTTCACAAGAAAGATTGATTCCTGTTCTTATGACGGCTGCCGTGGCATCTCTTGCATTACTTCCTTTGGTATTTGCTAAAGGTCAGCCAGGAAGTGAAATTCTTTATCCCGTGGCCGTTGTGATCGTAGGTGGCTTAGTAAGCTCAACTCTGTTAGATATTATTGTTACCCCTGCTTTATTTTATCGATTCGGAAAAAAATCAGCTGAAAACTATATTAAAAAGGATGACCAAAATGAAAAAATTTAAAATTTTACTACTACTTTTCCCTCTCTTCGCTTTTTCCCACGGTGGCCACGACCACGATGCTCCTTCTAAGGTGGCAGCACCCAAGGGTGGAGTAATCAAAGAACTTGAAAACACCTATGTGGAAGTGGTCTCAAAGCAGAAGGATTTAAAAATCTATTTGTATGATAAAGAATTAAAACCAAAAAGTAGCACAGGCTTTAAAATTGAACTCGAAGCCGAACTGCCACGAACAAAAAAGAAAGAAATCATCAATTCTTTGACAACAGTTTCGGGCTTTGAAGCTTCTTACGACGCTAAAAAACTTCATCGCTACACTTTACTCATTAAAATTACAGATCCATCCACAGGACACACGGACAAACTCAAATACACAATTGAACCTCGCTAGGCTAAGTGACATGATTTTATTTATTACTTTACTCAGTTTTCATGCTCAAGCGGCCAGCCTAAGTGTTAACCATGATAACATAAAATCTTTACTTGAAAGTCGAAATCAAAATTTAGCTGCTTTAAGACTTGAATTGAAAGCAGTACAAAATCAGCAAGGTTCCTTTGCGAGATCATTCCTACCTTCTTTGGAAATGTATACAGCAGAGGAAACCTTTAAAGTGGGCCGCGAGGAACAATTAAGACAACCCGAGTACGGAGCAGAACTTAGAATTAATTTGTTTAATGGCGGCCGTGATTATTTAGAATCCCAAGCTCGAGACTTGGATACAGCACAAAAAAAGTCAGAATCAGAAAGGATTTTTTCTGAAACATTATTGCTGGCTCGCACCCACTACTGGAATTTATTGTATACACAAGAATTGCTTAAGCAAATTCAACTGACCTTAGACACCACTGAGCAAAACCTGAAACTCGCAACCAAAAGAATTCAAAGTGGAGTGGCCACACAAACCGACCGCTTTGAGTTTGAAATGAAAACAACAGATCTAAATCAAGAGCTCAAAGAACTTCAGCTTTCCTATCAAATGCAGTTGAAAGAACTTGGACTTCTATTAAACCTTCAAAGGGGTGAAACTCTGCAGTTACCTGCAAAAATTGAACATCTACATGATTTTGAAAATTTACTTTCTCACAATGAAAAAGATCATGATTTTTTGTTTCAAGAAATCCAACATCAAGCAAAGGCCTCAGACCTCAGAGCCAAAAAAGAATCCCGTGCCTTTTGGCCAAAAGTAGAGGCCTATGCTGCTTACAACCAGTTCAACCAAAGAGAAGAGATCGAATTTCTTAATTCAAAGGATAGGACAGAATCAGTCATTGGACTTAAAATGACAATTAGTCTTTCACAAGGTTTGGAGTCTGAAAGACAAGCCGCTAGTGAAAAGCTGAAAGCCCAGGCTTTAAAACTTTATGCTGAAAACAAAAAACAAGAAGTGGAAATTCATATTGAAAACGAAATGGATGAGCTCAGATTAAAACACGAACAAATTCATGCTGCAGAAGAAAACAGCTTACGAGCTGAAAAGTATTATATTTTAACAAAGTCTGAGTACAGTCGGGGTGTTAAAAATTCACCCGACGTTTTAGGGGCTACTGAGAAACTTTTTGAAACCAAAAAAAAGCATTTAGAAATCATTCGTGATTTCCAAATTGCAAAATCCCATGTGCTTTCAAAGATGGGTAAGTAATTAATCCAGTATCATCATCTGATACAATTGGCTCATTCGATTCACACAATCTGCAGCCGAAGGGTGATGGTAATCGATGGCACCCACTGACGTCACAGAGCCCCGACGGTTACCACAAAAATCAAAAGCGGCTGTCGCATCAGGGGTCACGCTAAGAACTGAAGGCACCGGTGATGAGAGCAATTGAAATTGACCGGATCTTGGATTTTGCAATAGATCCATTCCGTCATTTCGTGTAAGGGTGTAATTTTGCTGGAGCAGCGGCACTCGGCCTGCTATTTGTGAGGCCCAACCTTGTGAAAATAAATTATTCTTAAATAAATTTGTAGCCACTGGAGCTGTTTGATCAAACCAGTTTTGTTTGACGTTAATAGTCGTATTGTTGAGATACTGGGTTGTGTCTTGATTGATCACACCAATACCAAAACTATTGCCTGCACCTTGGCAATTGATCACTACATTATTGCGAAATATTCCATTAAAACTAGTGCAATCGGTATCTTTACAGAACTGATTACCATCAGTTGAGTCCCCCACATTGATGCCTCGGCGATTGGATCCCGTAACCACATTTTTTTCACACACGATAAAATTTTGCTCAACTAAAACATTATCAGAATGCATTTTAGGATAAATGGCAGTGGCACTTCTTGATGTGTTGGCCGATGCAAAGTCGTAAAACAAATTGCCTCGAACCACAGTATTGGGAGATCCATCAATATTCAGAACATTAAATGGTGAGTTACCAGGCATGGCTTTATCATTGAACCATCTGTTATTAATAAATTTGATGCCAGAGGGGCAGTTAAAAACTGTGCCCACAATGTCACAATTCGTTTTCACATGGCTCATGAAGTTAACCACTTTGTTATTTCTTAAAACTGTATCTGATCCCCCGCCCACAATGTGAAAGGCATGTTCATTGTTGGTTCCGTCTCCGCACACACCACGAACCACTAAATTCTCGAACACCCAATTGGAAGCTGTCACATAAAAACCTTCAGGATTACAAAACTCGATCGTCGCCTGCCCCAGCTGCGAAGCTCTTAAGAAAATAGGAGAGCCACTTGATCCCGCGCGGTTCACACGCACTTTAGAATCCGTTAAACGGTAATTTCCAGCCCCCAGCAAAATGTGATCTCCTGGTAAAGCTTGAGAAAGTGCCGATAACAGTTGGGCTGAAGTGCTAACATTGACAACTCTGGCACTGGCACTGACCACAGGGCCGTTGTCTGGTGCATATTTATCAGCTGGTGGATCTTGAATTTGGCAGGTCGAAAATCGGGTGGCCACCACATTGGGTGAAAATAATCCTGTGGCCTGCTGGCAGCTGGAAACAACTCGGGCAGCCGCACATTCGGCTGTGGTACCTTGAGCACGAGTATAATAAATATATTGCACCATCGCATCCACTGGCTGAGCCGTATCTGGATGAATACATTTTTGTGTACAACTCGAAAAAAGTGGCACACTTCCCGTCCACTGACCGCTGGCCTGACAAGTTCGATTGACCGATGATCCACATAAATTAGGAAATGTGGCCGTTTGACTTACAAAGCCGCTAACGGTGCTGCCGATGGCATTTCCCGAAGGCACAGCTGCACCAGCTGAAGTCGTATAAGCACAGGTCTGACCTTGCACTAAACAACTGGGAAAACGGTTGGCTGCCACCGCAGGCAAAAACATTCCTGAGGCTTGCTGACAGGTAGACACCACTCGTGCAGCATCACACTCGGCCTGAGTGGCTCCACTTGCACGAGTAAAATAGACAAACTGGGATCCCGAATTCACCGCCTGATTATTATCAGGATTGATACATTGCTGCTGACAGTTTTGATAAACAGGCACACTGCCATCAAACAATCCTGTGTTTAAGCAGTTTCTTTGCACCTGTGCCCCGCAGGTCACAGGATACAGTGCAGACATGATCGGAAATCCCGTGACCGATTGCCCCGGTGATATCTGAGAACCATTAGGAAGTGAGCAAGTGACTGGGGCACTGGATATTGAATCGGCTGCAATGGATTCTAATTGCTCAGCTGTTTCAAATTCAGAGGCACAATTTTGAAAAGAGAAAAGAGTGGAGGTGGAGAGCGCAAACAATAGACTCATCTTCAATGAATAGCGCCATTGTCTCATGTGAAATCCCCCACTTTTATAATAGCAATAAATCGGATGAATGGGGGGAACGATTAAGTCTATTATGGGATTTGGTTAATAATGAAACGTCTAAGAAATTGACAGTTCTATTGAAAAATCGAATAGTGGTAACTAGATGGTTCTAACACTTTTATTTTTATCATTACAAGCCTTCTCCTCTGATCTTCCTGCACCAAGAAAAATGGGATTGGTTTTGGTTTTTTTATCGGCCAAGTGTCCGTGTTCGGATAGCCATATCACTGAAATTTCTGAGCTATCTTTACAATACACGGATTTTAAATTTGCTGCCATCCATTCTAATAGTGATGAAACCCCAGAACAAGCCATGCTTTACTTTAAAAATGCAAAGCTTCCTTTCGAAGTGATCACTGATCAAAAGTTTAAACTAGCAGATCAATTCGATGCTTATAAAACCCCTCACTCAGTTATTATTTTACCAAATAAAAAAATAGCTTACAGCGGCGGAGTCACTGACAGCTCTGATGGAGAAGATGCTGAACAAAAATACCTACGTGAAGCCCTTGACGACATTTCAAAAAACAAGCCCATTCGTAAAACAAAAACAGAAGTCATGGGTTGTTTGATCAGACCCAGATAAGTTTATTTTTCTACTCGGTCCCAAATAAAAATGACAGCTTCACTCCCCATCTGAACCGAGATGTGAAGCTGACCATTCTGAATCCAAGCTGGCGTTTTTGAAATAGATCCCAGTTGCATATCTGGATCTTGATCACAAAAATAGGCATTATGCGGAGCTGACCAAGTGACTTGCTGGAAAAGCTTTTGACCATCAAATTCATACAACGCCAATCGATCACAACTTCCGTTTTCATCTTTACGGTGGTAGTGCAATCGATTCACACCATCAGATTGAAAATCATATTGAATAACAAGATCAGGATTCGGTGGCGGTAAAATTTGCCCGTTATAGAATAGACTTACAAATAGCCATACTCCAACTATCATATTAAAATCATTCCACAACCATGGATTTTTCTAAGTAAGTTCCATCTCCGTTAATGAATCGTAAAAGATGCTTTCCAGAATCAAGACTTCCAAGGCGAACTTCTTTTTGAAAGGGAACTAGAACCATTAAACACATGCCTTGGCTGACAGAAGCTATCGATCGAACCTCGTGAGTAAAAGAATCCAGCTTTTTAATTTCTGCCTTTTTCCATTTGTAGCAGCCATTTTGAAAAACACCATTAACTATAACATAGGCATCTGATCGACTATTAAAGCCTGCAGGAATGTAGGCTCCGCTTATTCCAATTGTTACTTCGCGCTCTTGTGGTGGCTCAGATGCTTTGGACTGAGTTCCCCACAAGATTAATAAAGTGGCTGTTGCAAGTAATACTTTTTTCATAAAACCTCCCATGGTTTTGTTTTAGTTAATTTTTGAGTCGTGTTGTGAGTAATTCATCAAAAGCACGAAGTGCATCCACCCAAGTAAATATGCCAACCAGTTTGTGATTATCTTCAATAAGAACGCAGCCATATTTGTGCAACACCATTTCAGCACACACTTCGTTCAATAAGGCTTTGGGTGAAGAGATATAAGGATCCGGCGTGAAAGCTTCATCCACTTTAACTTTTTTGATATCCACATCTTTAAAAGACTCAACAAGTTTGATGTCTCTGTCTGTTAAAATTCCCACAAGCTGACCACCCGATAAAACAGGTAAATGCCTGATGCGGTATTCGTTCATAACATGAATCGCTTTTTCTAATGTTTGTTCAGCACCAATGGTATGGGGCACTGTTGTCATATATTTTTCAATTGTTGGGACAGATTTCATCTTGAGGTCTCCTTTTTTAAAAAGAGATACAGCAAGACTGTGGCCACGTAAGACCCAGCATTCAATCGATTTGAAAGGAATGATGAGTAAGCTTGTCTCAAACCCAGAGACAACTTGTCTCAGAATTTAGTTGCTTTGCTTTTTGGGGATATGCATCAAAAATTTTGTATTTTTACTTTGATGATCATAAACAAGATCACCACCATTTTGAATCAGTAAACTTTTAGAAATACTTAAACCAAGCCCGGTCCCATACTGAACTCTTTTTGTTGAAAAGAAGGGATCAAACATTTTAGCAACAACATCGTTTGGAATCCCTGCCCCTGAGTCTGTAATTTCAATGATGAGTTCTTCCTGGCTTTCACGAATATCCAGACGCATCCATTTTTCGTCTAAGTTTTGAATGGCATCATAGGCATTGTTCATGAGGTTCACTAAGACTTGAACGATTTGATAACTTCGGCACTCCACACGGGATTTATTAATCAGTTCAGGTTTTATAATCTGCACACCATGATCTAAAAACCGACTTTGACACCAATTCAATGCATCTTCAATGATCTCAGAAATCATCACTCTTTCAAAAGGTTCTCGGTCACTTTGTTGATGGGACATAGAGCGCATGCTTTTTACAATTTTTTCTATTCTGTAACCTGTGGATTCAATGGCGTCAGCAATTCTAAGAAGTTCATTGGTATCCGGTTTGGGGTCCGCAAGCATGGATTTCAGCATTTCCACACGACCTAAAATGACTCCTAAGGGATTATTGATTTCATGGGTAATGGCTGCTGCCATTTCACCAATGGCCGATAATCTTGAGGAAGCCACCAGCTTTTCGTTTTGTTCAAGAATGGTTTTTTGCGCCAGTTTAAGTTCTGTAATTTCGTGGCGGATGGATAAATATTTCTCTGGTTTTCCATCATCTCCAATAAAAGGAACAATCGTAGTTGAGACCCAATAAAGATCACCATCTTTTTTTCGGTTACAAATTTCACCCACCCAAACTTGTCCTGACGAAATTTTTTTCCAAAGATCCTTAAAAAAACTGGGATCATGGTAGCAGGAGTTCACAACTTTGTGGGTTTTACCCATCAATTCTTGCTCTGTGAAGCCCGAGATTTCACAGAACTTTGGATTAACATATGTAATAAGGCCTTGAGCATTGGTTTCAGCCACAATGGCCGCTTGATCCAGGGCAAATTTTTGATTGGTCAGTTGTTGGTACAGTCGAGTGTCCATGCCCATCTTTTAAGCCTTGAGACAATATGACTCAAGTTTTTTATGAATTGAACGGATCATTTTGTTAAACTTAAAAGCCATGATATTTTGATATTCTATGAATAATGATTCCACTGGCTCTATTATAGTCGTCGACGATGATCCTGAAATGCGCTCTATGGTCAAAGACCATCTGATTCGCTGTGGCCACCAAGTGAAAGACTTCGCAAGCGGCTTGGATGCAGTTCAATACATCAGTTCGGGTGGACTGGATGCCTTAGGAACTGAGCTGATGCTGACAGATCTTAGAATGCCTGACATCGACGGGCTAGACCTTCTTCAACAAGTCAAACGCTTCCCTCACCCTTTTCCTGTGATTATTATGACGGCCTACGCCTCAGTGGACACAGCCATCGATGGACTTCGCAAAGGAGCTTTTGATTATATCACAAAGCCCTTCAAGCTCACTGAGCTCACTTTAACTGCGGAAAGAGCACTGCATTTTCATAGACTTAAAATGCAAAATCTCACACTCACCGCTGAGGTCAAAAAAACCTGGGGCTTTCATGAAATGGTGGGAAAAAGCTCTGCAATGCAATCAATTTTTGATTTAATCGAAAGAGTGGCCTCTGCCAATTCTAATATTTTAGTGACTGGTGAAAGTGGGACTGGAAAAGAAGTGGTGGCTCGAGCCATTCATAACCGAGGCTCAAGATCAAAAGCTCCTTTTATTGCCATTAATTGTACAGCCATTCCAGATGAACTTATGGAATCTGAATTATTTGGCCATGTGAAGGGATCCTTCACCGGAGCCATAGCAGACAAAAAAGGCTTATTTGAAGAAGCCAATGGTGGAACTTTATTCTTAGATGAAATTGGTGACATGAATGTGAACCTTCAAGCCAAGCTTCTTCGAGTACTTCAAGAGAGAGTCATAAAACCTGTGGGCTCCAACACGACCAGGCCCATTGACGTCCGAGTCATTGCTGCCACCCATAAAGATCTCAAAAAAGCGATCATCAGTGGTGGTTTCCGAGAAGATCTTTACTACAGACTCTCAGTGATTCCGATGAACGTTCCACCGCTCCGTCACAGACCCGAAGATATTCCTTTGCTTGCTCATCATTTTTTAAGAAAGTATTCAGCTCTTAACGGCGGAAAAGTTTTTAGCTTCACGCAAGCAGCATTGCAGAAGTTAATGACTCACAGTTGGCCCGGAAACGTGCGAGAGCTGGAAAACACAATTGAAAGAATGGTCGTTTTGACTCGAGGTCCAACTTTGGACTTAGTGGATGTTCCAGAGTTTCACCAAGCCTCACATGATCAACTTTTAGGACAAGCTTTAGACGAAACCCCCACATTGGAAGACCTAGAGAAAAAATATATCCAAATGGTGTATCAAAAAACCGGTGGAAAAAAAGAAAAGACAGCTCAGATATTAGGAATTAATCGTCGCACTCTTTACCGTAAACAAAAAGAATATGGTTTAGCCACAGGTCCTGCAGAACCCGAAGATTTATAATTCGATTTGCGGGCCAATCAGTTGTACTTTTTGAAGGGTTTTTCGGCCCTCGATTTCAATTTCGATATCAATTTCTTGAGATGAAAAATCACTCAAAGGAAGATGGACAAAAAAAGGCCAGCTGATCTGAGCCTTTTTAGGAATCGAAATGGGATTTTGAGGAATTTTTAAGCTCACCTCTTTGGGGCCCATCACTTTTAAGGTTTGTGTGATTTCAGAATTATTTTGAATTCTTATAAAATATTGATTCTGCAAAATTTTTTGTTCATTGATTTGAATGATTTCAAAGGGCAATCCTTTTGAGCGCATAATCAATACACTGACGTCATGGTGGGTTCCCAGTGCCCATAGAAGTCCACTCATAGATAAAATGAATAAAGCACTGTAAACTAAAACCCGAGGCCTAAACCAATTCACTTTTTCATTCAGCAATGTTTTATAGCGAATCAAACCCTTGGGCTGTTTGACTTTATCCATAATTTCATCACAAGCATCAATACACGCGGTGCAATTAATACACTCCATTTGTATTCCATTTCGAATGTCAATTCCCGTGGGACAAACTTGGACACACCTACGACATTGTACACAGTCTGTTCTTGAATCATCATACATAACAGCCATTGACTGCTGATCCATCAACAAGGATTGAATTTTTCCATAGGGACAGGCAATGATACAAAATTGTTCTCTGAACCAACCGAAATTAAATAAAAAAAGAGCTGTCACACCAGAGACTAGAACAAAGTAGTTCCAATTGATTTCAGGATGATGCCAAATCATATTCAACAATTTTTCAGAGCCTACAAAATAACTAATAAAACTATGAGCCATGATAGAGGAAACAAGAAAGAATAAAAACCATTTAAGACTTACTTTCTTAAATTTTGAATAGTTCATTTCTTGCCCAGCTAATTTTCTTCTTTGTAAATAGGGACCTTCCACCCAAATTTCAATAGCTCGAAAAACTTTTTCTATAAAAACAGTTTGCGGACAGGCCCAACCACACCAGACACGGCCCCAAAGAGCTGTGGTGATCGCGAGTAAAACAGCCAATCCAAAAATGATAAAAAACAAAAGGGGGGCATCATGGGATAAAAGCTGGATCCCAAAAAAGTGAAACTTGCGATTAATAACATCCAGTAAAATGACGGGCTGACCATTGATGGAAATCCAAGGCAAAATTAAAAAAAGAATCAATAAAACTGTATGGACATAACTCTTATAATTTTTCCACTTCCCTTTGACTTCGGCTGGAATAATAAACAAACGATGACCTCTGTCATCAAGCATATTTAACTTTGCCGCTTTCTCGTCGTCTGTCATTGACTGAGGCCTCGCATAAAATACACGTACCCTGAAACCTGAATCAGCTCCTCTTCACTAAGCAAAACCTCCCAGGCTGGCATTCCTTTTTCCAAAACTCCTTTTGAAACCAAATTCACAACTTCTAACCGACTTCCACTTCCATGAATCCAGATGTTATCAGTTAAATTAGGACCGATAAGTCCTTTGCCATCAGCTTTGTGACAAGAGGCACATTTTTGGGAATAAACAGCAGCTCCTGCTACATTAATATTCTTTTCTTCAAAAAGAACTTTGAGCTGTGATTCACTCCAGACTTTACCCAAAGATTTTGGCAATTTTAGCATTTCATCTGCCAGTTCTTGTGGTTGTGTGTGGCCACCGCCAACTGTGTAGTGAACAAAATAAACAAAGCTAAAAATAATGGTTCCAAAAAATGTCATCAACCACCAATTTGGTAGTGGGTTGTCATACTCTTTAATTCCATCATAATGATGATCCATCAGTTTGGGTTCTTGATCATTGCTCATTGAAGATCTCCATCAAAAGGAATTTTAGATTCAAAATCAATTTGTTGATCAGTTTTAACAAAACACTGAATATAAACATGAACCAGAAAAACACTTAAAAATAATAGAAGTCCTAAACTTGTCATATTCACATCACTAAAAAATGCGAGACCTACGGATTTCATTTTGTGACCTCCTTTTTTTTCATTTGTCCAAGAGCCTGAAGATAAGCAATCACAGCGACAATTTCTTTTCGCTCGAGTCCTGCAGGGCCACCCTGACTTACAAGATTATCAGCAATTTTTTTTGCTTCTTTTTCAGCATTGATATCAGCATTTGCAATTTCATCTTCTGTGTAAGGCACACCTAAATTTTTCATAACTGAAAGTTTTTTTCTTAAAATTAAAAAATCAATGTTCTTTGAGGCCATCCAGGAATATTTAGGCATAATGGATCCTGGTGATGTGGATCTGGGATCCATCATGTGTTGAAAATGCCAAAGATCAGGATATTTTTTTCCGACCCTGGCTAAATCGGGACCTGTTCTTTTTGATCCCCATTGAAAGGGTCGATCATACATGGTTTCTTCCAATGTTGATGGTGGGCCATACCTTAGAACTTCACTGGCCAGGGGTCTTATCTGCTGAGAATGACAAACATAACAACCTTCTTTGACATAAATATCTCGTCCTGCTTGTTCTAAAGCCGAGTAAGTTCTGATTTTTGTATCTTCAGGTAAATATTTATGAATGCTTAAAGTGGGATAAATTTCAATCACACTTCCTACTAAGATCGCAAGCAATGTCAGAACACTAAAGACCGTGACCATACCCTCTAATTTTCGGTGGCCTTTATCATGAGTTTCTTGATCTAAATTAATTCTGGGAACTTGGACAGATTCTTCTGGTTGATCCTTCGGTGCCGACTGGATTGTTTTATAAATATTATAAAGCATCATCACGAAGCCGATAATAAATAAAGTTCCACCTAAAGCTCGTCCCCAATAAAGCGGCAGTATTCGAATAACTGTTTCAATAAAGTCAGGATAAGTCAGTCTTCCATCAGGATTAATGGATTTCCACATTAAGCCTTGGGTAATTCCTGCCACAACTAAAGACACATAATAAAATAAAACTCCAAGTAAAGCGGTCCAGAAATGGATATCCATGAGTTTGACGCTGTAAATTTTTGTTTTCCATAATAATGGAACTGCATAGTAAATCATCGCAAAAGTTAGAAGCCCATTCCATCCTAATGCTCCACTATGGACATGGCCAATAATCCAATCCGTGTAATGACCTAAGGCGGAAACAGCTTTGATGGATAGCAGAGGTCCTTCAAAAGTGGCCATTCCATAAAAAGTAACAGCTGCTACCAAAAATTTAATAATGGGATCTGTTCTTAATAAATGCCAAGCTCCTTTAAGCGTTAACAATCCATTGATCATACCACCCCAACTAGGAGCCCATAACATAAGACTAAAAACCACTCCTAATGTCTGCGCCCATTCAGGAAGTGAGGTGTACAAAAGATGATGGGGTCCCGCCCAAATGTAAATGAAAACCAATGCCCAAAAATGAATGATGGAAAGACGGTAAGAATAAATGGGACGATTGGCAGCCTTGGGAAGATAATAATACATCAAACCTAAAAACGGTGTTGTTAAGAAAAAAGCCACAGCATTATGTCCGTACCACCACTGAACAAGAGCATCTTGAACACCTGCATAAATGGGATAACTTTGTAAAAAACTAACAGGATATTCTAAACTGTTGATGATGTGCAATACGGCCACTGTGATGATGGTGGCAATGTAGAACCAGATCGCCACATAAATATGCCTTTCACGTCTTCTAGCCAAAGTCATAAAAAAGTTAACGGCAAAAATCACCCAAATAAAAGTAATGGCAATATCAAGGGGCCATTCAAGCTCTGCGTATTCTTTGGATTGACTGTAGCCCAAAGGCAAAGTGATGGCGGCAGCCAAAATTATCAGTTGCCATCCCCAAAAATGAATCTGGCTTAAGGCATCTGAAAACAATCTTGTTTTCAGCAGTCTTTGTGTCGAGTGATAAATTCCAGCAAAGATAGCATTACCAGCAAAAGCAAAAATAGCCGCATTCGTATGCAGAGGCCTTATTCGACCAAATGTGAGCCAGGGAAGTTCCATATTGAGTGGCCAGTAAACCAATTGTAAAGCAGCTAATAAGCCCACTAAAAATGCCACTGCACCAAAAAATAAAGTCGCTAATATAAATTGTTTGACGACGTAATCATTATAAACAACTTTATCCCAATGTTTTAAACCACTTGTGTTCATTCTCGTCCTCTTGTTGATTATCAAATAATATTCTGGCACCTGGTGTGATCACGTCTATGTACTGGCCGGATTTCACTGACCAAATAAAACCCACTAAAAACCCAAGACCTAGTAGTAAGCTCATAATAACCATCATAATAATAATACTCATTGCTGTGTTCCCCACCATGTGAAGGCTAAAATAAACAATGAACTCAGTGGCATCAAAAGAGCTGCTAAAAATGGAGAGGCAAAACCAAAGATCGCAAGTCCAGCACCAACTAAATTATAGAATAAAGCGATCAGCAAATTTCTTTTGACCTGCCGGCTTGCCAAATCAGACATTGAAAATATTTTTTGAATTAACCCAAGATCATTTTTAAGCATTAGAATGTCTGCAGACTTTAAAGCAAGATCAACACCACCGGATACTGCAACTCCTAACGTCGCATGACGAAGAGCCAGTGAATCATTAGCGCCATCACCCACCATCATGCTATTGGGTGTTTGTATTATAAGATCCGCTTTTTGCTGAGCTGACATTTCGAAATAACAATTTTGACTGGATATTCCTAATTGTTGTCCTACTCTTAAAACTTCATTTTTCTTATCTCCTGAAACAAGAAAAATTTGATAACCTTGATTTTTTAAATTTTGAATCATTGAGAAGGCCTCGGGCCGAATGTAAGTGTCCAATTGGAAGCGACAAATCTCGACTCCATTACGGCGCAAGTGAAAATATTTTTTACCAAAAAGTAGAGTGCTACCAAAAAAATACTCTTGATCTAAAAAATGTCCACGGACACCACACATAGGAATTTCTTCCATTTCAGAAAAACTTTTGTAATCATTTATTTTTATGTTTGACCAAATGGTGCGAAGGGCATTGGCCACGGGATGATCTGAAACACTTTCTAGTGCTAGAATTATTTTTTTTGCCTCATCGTCTTGAATCAAACTAGCCCAGGAATTGATTTGCCACTGCTGACTGGTCATGGTGCCTGTTTTATCAAGAAAAATGGATTTTATCTTTTTTGCTGATTCTAAAGCACCGAAGGATTTCAATAGCAAACCTTCTTGCTGGGATCTTCTCATGACAAGTGACATGGCAAGGGGAGTTCCAAAAGCCATGGCACAGGGACAAGCCAAAATAATAAGGGCCAAACCTCTTTCGAAATAATTCACTTCAGGATAAATAAATCCAAGGGCCACTAAACCAACAGCTATCGAAAGCACTGTTAACAATAAAATTTGAGAAGCTTGATCCGAAAGTTTTAAGGTTTCAGTAGAGGAATTTGAGTTTTGTGTATTAATTTGTGAAAGAATTTTTCCAAAACTTGTGTGAATCCCAATATTTCTAACAGAAAAATGAGCCTGTTGGGAAATAAGTCGACTTCCCGCTTCCACTTTTTGACCCTCAAGTATTCGCTTATAGTGAGATTCACCATTCAATATGGAAGTATCCACATAAGCTTCAGCACTTAATAAAATTCCATCTGTGGGAATCCATTCACCCACTCTGACTTGGATTTCATCCGAAATTTTTAAACCATCTGTTCTGACCCACTCAGTTTGGACATACTTTTGACCTTTGATGAGCCTGGCCTTTAAAGTTTCCACTAATGCAGAAGGTTTCAAAAATTTTAAAAAGGCAACTCTGGCTTGTTTTTGAAAAAACCGAGTCACAAGAATTAAAAATAAAAATCCACTTAAGGAATCAAAATACAAAGATCCTTGACCCTTAAAAAGATGGTAACCAGACGCTAGAAAACCCAACAATGAAGCCACAGCCATGGGGCCATCGATGGATAAAGTTCTTGTTTTTAAACCTAATAGAAAGCCTTTATAAAAGGGCCAAGCCACATAACTTACGAAAGGTAAATACAAAGCCAACTGTAACCATTCAAAAAATAATTTTAAATTTCCTGCTAAGCCAAAATAAATAGCAAATGATAGTAGCATTATGTTTCCAGCTAAAAACCCCGCCACACCGATTCTCACCAAGTCATCTTGCTTCTCATTTTCTATCAATACATCAGAACCATCAGAGGCTGGCAGTGGAATCACTCGAAACCCCAGATCGGTCAAAGCATCAGCCACATCCGCGTACTTGATACCTGAGTGACTCAGTTGAATATCCAAAATTTGGGTGGACATATTAAAATTAAAATTGGCTAAGCCAGTGACAGAGTTTTTAAGAGACTCGATTTTTTTGACGCACTTGATGCATTTAATTCCCTCAATATACATTCGCATGGCCAGAGGCTGCGCTTTTGTAGAATAAACTTCACGAAAGGAATTTTGATCGAGATATTGAAATTCACTATCCATAGTAAGGGTCTTCACATGCATATCGCATGCATAGCCTGGCTTGATTTGATACGATTTGACTCAAAGCTTGTGACAGAAAGTCTCAGGATATAAAAAATCTGATGGGACTAATAGTCTCGGCGAAGTTCTTGCTATGAACGTGAGTATGTCTTACCAAATACTCACTTATTGGCTTATACTTCTTCTGTTGGTGCAATCTACGGCACTGGCCAGGTATTCTAACAGTCCCCACGACCTGGGCTTTTACTCAGGCTCCTCTTACTCATCCGTGGATCTTGACTGGGGCTATGATCTTACAGACCTCAAAAACAGTCTGAAAAGTGCATCTCAAAATGAAACAATTAACTCTGTTGAAGATTTGCTACCCGTCTTACCTCAACAACTCAGGGCCAATTACGTTATTATGTATCAAAGTCGAAGTCTGCAACAAGCTTCAGATGAAAACCCAAGAATTATTATGTTCACTCCACGGGCTGATTTCATTTTAACATTTAACGGTCATCGTTCACAAAGGGGCTTTGATAAACTCGAGCTTATTAACTTTGATTACAAAACAAATAACTTTAACTTTCATGAAATTAGTTTTGATAAAACTCAAGGCTATCAAATTTCTGCTGCCAATCCACCAGCTTGTTTAAAATGTCATCAATCACCAAGTCGTACCAATATAAATCCAAGACCCAATTGGGAACCCTACAGCACTTGGCCCGGAGCTATTGGCAGCCTTGATGGCAACTTTGCAAAAGATAAGAATGAAGAAATTATTTTAAATAATTTTATTAATAATAAATCTTCGCACCCTCGGTACAAGCATCTTCTGGATCCTGAAATTAGTAGTTACTCGATCAGAACACCCGGTGATTTAACAAACTTTTTATCTGAATTAAACGCTAAGCGTGTGGTAACTGAAATAAAACAGCTTCCCATTTACAACGATATTAAAGAAACTTTTTTATCTAGTATAAAGTGTGGAAATTTAAATGTCTCGGATTCAGCTTTTAAATGGTTAGAAAAAAATAAAAAATTTACAGAGATCCTTGGAGACTTAGAGAGCGATAGCCCCATTTCTCAATTGATTCATTTAACCTTCGAACCCTTTGACATAGACACCACCGATTGGTCTATGGATTTCAAAACCCGTGGTCGATTGGCCTTTAGAGAACGCTTTGGATCTCCTAGTCAAACATCCAATCATTTCTTAAGAGCGATTAATGAATTTATTCCTGAACATATCAATTTCAGCTGCAGTCAGTTAGGCTCTTTTTCTGCAGCTAAAATGGATCGACTGATCAGCCAGTATCAACTAAAGAAATCAAATGAAATTGAAATCACTGAATCTGTTCGCTTAAAAAAAATGTTAACGAATTGCATGAGCTGTCATGATGGAAGCAATGGTGACCCCATTATTTCCTTTGATAGACCTAATTTATTAAAAAATGAACTCCATAGGCCTGGTTTCGAGAATGGAACTTTACTGCAAGAAATAAAATATCGACTGGGTGACATGGCTCCCTTTCATAAGGCTATGCCTGCCAATCAAGTTTTAAAAAAAGAGGACACAGATCTCATATTAAGATACTTCGAAAATCTATAATTCTTTTGCCATTTTACAGCTTGTTAATCAAAAGTTAATGAAACCTTCATTGTCTACTCAGGATTTATTTACCCAGTATCTTCTATGATTATTTAAAAGGAGATACTCACATGTTAAAACTCATCACAGCCCTAGCATTTTCAACAACACTTTTCGCAACTTCAGCTTTTGCTCAGAAGGCAGCTGTTAAAAATAACAGCATCACTCAGGAAGAGGTCCTGGCAGCTCAGCAGGCCTGGGGAAAAGCCTTGGTTCAAATCAGTCAAGATTTTGAAAAAGGAGGAATTGCAAAAGCCACAGAAACTGCAAAATCTGTTTTAGATGCAGCCTACGGTTACGACGATGGACCAGTCTTGTTTAAACCAACATTAACGTCTGGTGCACAGACTTTTAGAACAACCTACGAAGGTGCATTGGCTTACTTCGTTGGAAACAATTCCAAATTTCCTCAAGACTCTGGCTTTGCCCTTAAAGGCTGGCGCAAAACAGAAATCAAAAATTCAGCTTTGTATCTTAATGGAGACCTTGCTATCTCTATGGGTAATGTCATGATCACAAATAAGGATGGTCAAGTTACAACAGTTGATAAAACTTGGGGCTATAAAAAAGATACAGACGGAAAAATCAAAATTGTTCTTCACCACTCATCCCTTCCCTACTCTGCAAAATAATCAAACTTAAAATCATATGTAAGAGCCCTAATTATGGGGCTCTTACACTTTTAGACATCCAAAGTCTTGCTCTCAACGGCACACTTCAATAGTATGAAAAGCATGCAACAATTATTCTTAAAAAGAATTAAAAGTTTTTCTAAGCAACTTCGTTGGGCATTCTCAATTTTGACGTTTTTAGCTATTATTCAAGCTGCTTTAACGTTGTGGGTAGCAAAAGAATCAGATTACCACATAGAAAAAGGGCGAGTTTCAAATAGAATTTTGACGGAACTTATCGATTTAGGTGGGAATAAACAAAGACTCAAAGTTTGGTTAGCACAGTATTTGCTCACTAATGACTCTTCAATAGATACCAAAAATAACCTGATCTTTAAAATGAACAATAGTCTTACAAATTTGGACGGCTTATTGATTCAAGATAACAAACTCAATGCTAAGCAAAAAAATGAGCTCGCTATTATTTCACAGCAAAGTAAAAGAGTAGAAACTTTAAAAATTAATATTCGCAAGCTCGAGTACGAAGTTAATAAAATTGATAAGAACCGCTTCGTTGATCCAGGACAAGCTTGGAAATTTATGATTCAAGTCTTCGATAGTCTTGATGGTAATGACTTAAAAACATTAATTAATGATGCGATTGAAATTCAAAAACTTCGTGCTGCTGAAGCCGAAACAACAGCAAAAAATTATATCAAATACTTCAATACTTCCGTTTATTTTCTAACAGCTTTACTTGTGATTATGATGATATTTTTATCATCCACAATGCAAAACTCAATCCGAGAACCCATCCAAAATTTAGTGCAAGCTGCCATCGAGTTCTCGAAGGGAAATATCAGTCACAGAATTGACAATTACCCAGATAATGAGTTTGGCATTTTAAGCGAAAAATTTAATGAAATGGCCATTGAACTTGAAAAGTTCAGGCAGGATGAAATTAAAAAAAGAACAACCATTGAAGCAGCCGTTGAACAAAGAACACAACAGTTGAAAGATGCAGTTGATAAACTAAAAAATGCTGAGTTTGAAAGAAAGATTTTTTTATCTAACATTTCCCATGAATTGAAGACTCCAGCTACAGCCATACTAGGTGAAGCGTCTGTAACTCTTAGAGGTTCTGATAAATCAGCCATTGACTATAAGCAATCATTACAAAGTATTCAAATCATCGGCCGTCAATTATCTAACCGTATTGAAGACCTGCTTTTATTAGCTCGTACAGATAGTGACTTTTTTCGTATTCAATTAGCAGAAATTTCAAGCCTTGAAATTAAAAATTTAATACAAGATGCTTTAGAAGTTGTAGATCCCTCTTCTCAGGTTTCATTTAATATTCAAAACTTGATCCAAGAGCACTTGCTTCTAATTGATAAAGATAGGTTCGTTCAATTAATGGTTATTTTACTAGACAACTCTGTTCGCTACAACCGTGTTCTGCAACCGATCAGTATTCAAGTTGCCACTGACAATGAGAAACTCAATATTCAGATCACTAATGAATGTGATCACATTGAAAAAATTGATTTTTCAAATATTTTTGATCGTTACTACAGAGGCCATCATGCAAGACTTATAAGACCTGATGGACTTGGAATTGGTCTTCACTTAGCACAAACTATTGTAAAATCTCACTATGGAATTTTAACTGCTACTGCACTTGATTCAAATCATTTTCAAGTTCAAGTTAGTATTCCATTGAAAGTCAAATCATGAAAATTCTAATTGTTGAAGATAACCCACGAGTTTCTAGTTTTTTGGTTAGAGGTCTCAAAGCAGAAGGCTATCAAACAATTCTTGCAGAGGACGGCCAAATAGCAGTGCAAATAGCAGATTTTGAAAAGCCAGATATTATCATCTTAGATCGCATGCTGCCACTGATGGATGGAATGGAAGTCTTGCAAGAAATTAGAAGCCGAAAATTGAACTGCCGAGTATTGATTCTTTCTGCTCTTTCCCAGGTGTCAGATAAAATAACAGGGCTTAAAATGGGGGCAGATGATTATATGTCAAAGCCCTTTGAATTTGAAGAACTTCTGGCCCGAATAATTTCCCTTTCACGAAGAACTGAAAAATCAGTAGAGCAAAAAATTTTTCAGTACAAAGAACTGATTGTAAATATGGACACCCTAGAGGTTCGTAGAAATGAAAAATTGATAAGCCTTACTCCAAAGGAAATGGCGATTTTAGAGCTACTTATCACGAACCCCAAAAAAGTATTCAGTCGTGAAAGAATTCTCTCTAATGTATGGGACTCCACCGAGGATCCCATGACTAATATCGTGGATGTTTATATTAAAAAATTAAGAACTAAAATTGACGAGGGTTTTGGTGAACCCTACATCAAAACACAACGAGGTATTGGTTACAGCCTGAATGCTGAAACCGATTAATGCTAATTATAACTCGATCGGTGTTCCGTTATAGACGTCGATTCCGAAAGAATTGATATTTAACCCAGCAAGCCTAGCCACAGACACCCAAAGATCTGCTACGTGATGGCGACTAACTGGACCACCATAATTAATCCCACTCTCGACGCGAGTTCCGTCTGGGGCCCTTGAGCCCCAAAAATAGCCTTGGCGATTGCGAGGTTCAAAAGTAGGCACGTTGACCCATCTTCCACGGCGAGTCCTGCTTCCACCACCAATAATTGTGTGCACGATGTTTCCACGGTCATGGCGACCGTTTCCAACCTCACCGGTTAGTACAATAAGCGTATTATCAATTAAAGGGCGACCGTCCACATCGTTAATAGCTGTTAATGTATTCACAAGTCCCACAATTTTACCTGCGTACCAACGGACCCATCCTTCATAGGCGGCGCGCGATGTGGGCTCAGGTAAGTAGCCAGGTAGTTTATCGTAATGGGCAATTTCGTGGTGAAAGTTATTGCCAAAAATATTTCCATTGCGATTCATGTTTGTCACGGGGTCAAACCAAGGCCACGTTTCTAAATGATTTCCTAAACCTAAAACAGCCACCCGGTGGGTGTCCAAAGTGAAAGCGATGCGAATCATTTCTAAATATTGATCCATTTGATCATTATAACTCAAAGTCATGCCTGGCAAATTTGGCAGTTGAATATTTCCAGTGGCAGTGCCTGTGGCATTGATTCTATTTCCCAAAGCATTTAACGAAGCTAAGTAGGATTCCATTTTAGCTCGCTCTTGGCCCGACAATCTGGCAAGCAATCGATTCGTATCACGACCTAACATCGATAGCAGAGCATTATTACGACTCAATAAAGTGGGATCTGTTTGATTTTGCTGCCGTAGAGGATCGATCACTTCTAGGTAAGCTTCACGCGCATTAGTAAAAAATGGCAAACTTCTAAGGCTACTATCAAAACTAAGCGGGTGATAGGCCGCTCCAAAAGACTGGTATCCATGACTGAGTCTTAAAACATTTTTGTTATGATGATTGGCAATCATCCAATCCAGTGAAGGTGAAGTGGGATTAGGAAATGGCCCCCCAAGGGCTGGATTAGTAGGAGCTTCGTAACGTACACTACTAGTTAATATATCCGAGTAAGATACGTCATGGGCATTACCCCAAAATCCAGTTCGCAATCCATCAATAAACTGACATTGATTTTTAATAGCATCAAAAGCACTGAATGGATTAGGTGAAACAAAGTTGGTTGTTGAACCTGTGAACCTGGCAACATCTCGGTCCGAACCCCAACCGTGCTGTAAAGCTACAAACAAAACTCTTAACGGGGCTGTTGTTGTTTGCCCCATGGCGACAGAAGAGCGTAAAAAAGGCAAAGCCACGCCAGCCGCAAGTCCCAGCTGTTTGATAAAGTCTCTTCGACTTAGATTCGGATTAATTTTTGCCATATTGAGTCTCCAATTATCTACAATTACTGATTTGCAGGCCGACGCATAATAAAACTTCGTAATTCCACTAAACTTTGTACAAATGAAGCCGTATTGTCTGGTTTTTGCGATAGACCCACTTCAAAGTTTCTTAGCTCACACTGACCATTTGTTGTTTCTGGGGACTGCCCAGAGGCATATTTGAAATACTTTTTTGTCATACAACTTCTAAAATTTGAAGATTGTGCAATGGCCTGCAAATAGGTCACGCTGTTAGTAAAAACTAAAGGCTGATCCGTTGCACCCGTTAAAGTTCCAGATGCATCAATGGCTACATTTTGTTTTTCTGTGGTTCTAAATAATCCGATGGCATCAAAGTTTTCAAAACCAAATCCAGCAGGGTCAATTTTGCTATGACAACCCACGCAGGACATTTGTCCACTATGACTAATGCGTAATAGTTCACGGGTACTCGTTATAGCAGGGTTCACAGTGGCAGGTACTTCAACAGAACCCGTATTATCTGGTGGAGCTCCCAAGTGGTTGCATAGCAATTGTTCCAGCGCAAACACACCGCGCTTAACAATTCCCGAACCTAACTCTCCTGACATAGTCGTTAAAAAAGCAGGATGAGATAGCATTCCATAGCGCTGATTGGGATTCATATTTTGCAAAGTCATGTTGGTGCCAAAATTATTAGGACTTAAATTAAAAAACCGGGCCGATTGGCTGTTCACATGAAAACTTTGAGTTATAAAGGGCGACAATAGAGAAGCATTGGGAGTGGCAAATAAACCATCTAAAGTATTAGTGGCACTTGTCAATAACGCCTGTCTATCAGCGGTTGTTAAATTAAAAGAAGAATCCTTAAAAACAGTTCGGACACTTTCTAATTTTAAAAGATCCACAATAAAATTGGTCATTTTTCTTTGAAACCGAGAGTCTTGTACCATTCTATCCACTTGTGCTCGAAGCACAGTGGGATTTTGTAGCTGGTTATTCGCAGCTAAATCCAGAAGTACATTATCTGGTGGCCCGTCCCAAACTGTGAATGAAAGCAAAGATGCAATTTCATAATGAGTTAAATTAAAAGTTGCTAAATTTCCGATGGGAACAGCACCAATTTCCGTGCGGAACATATGATTAGGCGACATGATCAAACTTGTTAGTATATGATCAACCACCTGCGCCCGAGTTCCACCACTGGCAGTGATCGAAGGTTGACCCGATAAAATGTCTGTCACCTCTGTTGTTGTTAAAGGTCTTCGCCAAAGTCTAAGACCAAAATCCTGTGCCAAAGTTTGGTAGCAAGCATTACTAGCAGATGAGACACAATTTCTGACATTCGCATTTTGATTTAAAATGGCAGTCGTTAGTAATTTTGTAGAAGTGTAAAGGGCTTGAATATTCACTTCATTAATTCTTAAAATATCTGGGTCATTGGCTAAACCAATTTGTGGATTGGCATCACCGAAAACAGGAAAAGAACTCTCTGGAAAAATAGAACCAAAAACACTGGTGATTGAATTTCTAAATTGGATTTGCGTTAAGCGCTTAATTTGTGGTGCCAGCAATTGAGTCTCTGAATTACAAGCCATCACCTGAGTGGGGATGTTAGCCACCCAATCAGCCAAAGCTGCGTACTCACTGGGCTGCAGTGGTCCTGATGGTGGCATATTCTGAGCCCCATCTTTAACTGGATAATTGTGCAATCTATAAATAAGTTTTGATGTGGCAATAACTCCGGCATTGATCAGACCTGCACCAATATATTCAGTCTCGGTGTTGAAATTCAGATTGACCGCTCCCGATTGGCCGGTGTGGCAACTGTTACAGCGATTGGCAAGAACAGCTTTGGCTGCACTAAAACGCGTATTATCAGTTACAACTGGAGTCGTCCCCGCTACCTCGCTTAAGGAGGCCAGATCTAAAGTCGTATCATCAACTTTGAAGCCACCAGGACTGCAGTTCTGAAATGTGAAGAGAGTCACAAAACCAAGCGATAATATAAGTAATGAGCGAAAATTAAACCCCATCCAAGTCCCCTACTACAGGTTAGCATAAACAAGTTTGACTTGGATCTTATCGGCTATCTGAATATCATAATTAGATCCATTTTTTGGGTATGTCGCAAAATGAAACACTCATTTTAAAAAATTCGTTTAACTTTAATTCGATTTTGATGGGTTCAACTAAAGTTGACTTAATTGATCAAACAAAATGAAAGAACCCAGGATTAAAACAAAATACCCAAAGCCTTTTTTAAGTTTTTGTTCGGAAATAAATCTGGATAAATATATACCCACAAACAAACCAATCACTGCAATTCCCGTTATTGTCAAAATTAAAGACCAATCAATCTCTATTTTTTGATCAAGATCTCCGGAAAAACCAATTAAAGATTTAGCTGCTATAATAAATAGTGAGGTGCCTACAGCTATCCTCATTGACATGCCAACGAGTAAAACTAAAGCTGGAATAATTAAAAATCCGCCCCCTGCGCCAACAAAACCAGTGACACCACCTATAACAAGTCCTTCAACTCCAATCAGTATCAATTTTAAATGTGGATTTAATTTAAGGTTTTCAACCTGTGCTTTTTTGTTTTTAATCATGGAAATAGACGCAGCTAGCATTAAAATCGCAAACACCAACATAATAAGAAGTGGTTTTGAAACAACTAAATTTCCTACGTTCAACGCAGGGTCAGGCAAACTTGGAACTAAGTAAGCCCTAGTTAAATAGACTCCGATAAAACTAGGAATTCCGAAAATAATACCTGTCTTAAGATCCACTTCCCCTTTTTTTAAATAAAAAAAACCTCCTACTAAGGCCGTAGATCCAACAATAAATAATGAATAAGAAGTCGCTAAAATGGGATTTGTACTAAATAGATAGACTAAAATAGGAACTGTTAAAATAGATCCACCACCACCAATTAAACCCAAACTGAGTCCCATTAAAATAGCAGCGAAATAACCTAGCATTTCCATACTTCACCTACTTTTGAATTTTCATTTTTTTATCAATAAGATTAAAAATTCCCATTCCCATCAACATACTAATAACAAAGATGAAAGGTGTTGAATCAAAGCTTGCCAGTGAAGTCACCGCGGGTCCTGGACAAAATCCCCCCAGGGCCCATCCCACTCCAAAAATAAATGATCCTATAACCAATGCAGGTGTGATGTCTTTTTTTGAAGGGACATGCCATTGACGATCAAATAATGGAGAGCTTTTTTTTCTTATTAATTTGTAGGTTACAAAATGCACAAGAATGGCACCTATCATAACAAACATCAAAGAAGGGTCCCACTGACCAAAAAGGTCTAAAAAACCAATGACCTTTTGTGGTTGAGTCATCCCCGAAATTGCAAGACCGATGGCAAAAAGAAATCCTACTGCTAATGCTGAAAGTGAATTTTTCATTTAGTAGACTCCTAATTTTTTGAAAACAAAAACAGCTGCAATGCCTGCCGCCATAAATACAAGAGTGGCCACCAAAGACCTCGGTGACAATCGACTGATACCACAGACTCCGTGACCACTGGTGCAGCCACTTCCTAGAATTGTACCAAAACCAACTAACAATCCTGCAATGACAGTTTTTCCAACAGAACTTGTCGTTGTATTTTCAAACACCTGAGGATTGAGCTGACCCACGACAAGCCCACCTAAAAGAAGGCCTATAATAAATAAGACTCGCCATAAGGTGTCCCCTTTTACAGAACTTATTGCACCATTGATAATACCGCTGATGCCTGTCACGCGACCATTTAAAAAGAGCATCAAAGAAACAGAAATTCCTATTAGAACTCCACCTAACAATGCGTTGATCCAGTCCTGATTCATAATTTTAACCTCTTACCACGGGTTGATTTTTTTCATTCCAGCGAATCATTCCACCAGACATATTAATAGTAAATTTATAACCTAATTGAATGCTTTCAGCGGTGGCGGATCCCGATCTTCCCCCGCTTCTGCAAACAAAGACGATTTCTTCTGCTCGGTCTCCCTTTTCTAAAAATGATGTAAGCTCTGGGCCTAACGTTATAAGTTCTGCACCTTGAATGTGCCCCAGCTCGCCAACGTACTCCTCGGGTCTGCGCACATCGATCAAGCGAATCTTTTTATTTCTTGCCTCATCTAAGTGATTCAGCAAATCTTCCACAGAGATTTCTGGCACTCCGTCGACAGTTTGGGGGTGTAAAGTTCTTGCATCTTTTGGTTTTCCACATGCCAAATTGGCAGGTACAGCTTCGTGAATTTTTTTAGGATTGGCCAGTTTTAATTCTGACATGATTTTTTTAAATTCATCTAAAGTTACTTTCTGATTGAGTCTGGCATTGAATTTTTTCTCAGTACCGATCGTAGATGAAGTCTGCCCTCGGTAGTCATGTCCTGGGTAAACAAGAGTTTCGTCTGGAAGTTTGAAAAGTTTGTCATGAACGCTGCTGTAAAGCTTGGCCGAATCACCCTGTTGAAAATCGGTTCGACCACAACCCCGAATCAGTAAAGCATCACCCGTAAAAATCATTCCCTCAAATGCATAGGTCAAACAAGTGTTTGTATGCCCAGGTGTTGCCATCACTTGAATTTTTTTGTCACCAAGTCGTAAAACTTGCCCATCTTCTAAAGGGATGTCCACACAAGGAACTTCAGCTTCGGCACTGACAGCCGTTTTAATTCCAAGCCGCTTACGAAGTTCACCGGCACCTGTGATATGGTCAGCATGAATGTGTGTATCAAGAGCGTAGATAAGCTTGAGTCCTAATTCTTCAATTAATTTTATATCCCGATCCACTGTTTCTAAAACAGGATCGATAATGGCCGCTTCCTTGGATTTAATATCAGCGATCAGATAAGTATAAGTAGATGACTCAGCCTCAAAAAGTTGATGAAAAATAATGTCTTTGTTCATAATGGACTCCTCTTGATTCAGTCTCAATTTTTACACCCAATTGGCTTGAATCATGATGTGCTAGCACATAATTAACACCTTTTTTAAGCTTGGTCCTGCAGCGCAATAAGGCCTTTTTTATCTAAAATTGAGATGGAACGACCTTCTTGACGAATCAGCTTCATCGTCTCAAGAACTGCAAGAGCTTTAATCACAGTCGAAGTGGTGCTGGCACAAAAATTGGCTATTTCCTGACGCGTCCAATTGTGTTCGGGGTGTAAATCTTTAAGGTATACCAATGACTGGGCCACACGAACAAGGATTTCATTTTCTAGTATCATAACATGTTGAGTTTCACTGCGCCTGAGCTCTTGTGCTAAAACTAAAACAACTTCTTGCAGAAGAGTTTTGTTTTTTTCAATTTCTTCAATCACAGCTTTATAGGGCACAAATAGAAGAGTGGTGGGCTCTAGAGCCACTGCATTGCCATGATAGGTTTCTTTTGAAAACAGGGATCTATGACCAAAAAATTGATCCTGGCTGAAAAACCTCAAAAGATGTTCCTTACCTGATTGGGCACTGATTATAGTGAAGCCAATTAGTCCTGAGTTTACAAAATAAAGTCCCTGAGGGGTTTCACCCTGGCTATAGACTTTTTCACTACGATTGAGTTTTATTTTTTTAGATTGAGACTGAAAAAATAATTTTATTTCATTCATTGACTGACGATATCAAGGTGAAACAAAGAAAACAATCGAGACAACTAAAATAACTCTTTGCCTCGATTGTATCGTCTACTTTCGGTCGGCTTTTGCAGACTTACCGTTTTTATTTGCCTGACTTGAAGATTTCTTTCCTGATTTTTTCTCTGTGTCTTTTTCTTTGTCTTCTTGTTTGTTTTTTGAGCTTTGGTTGGAATCAGCCACTTTTTTTCCCCTTTAAAGGGTCGAATAATTTCAACTGATCAACACAAGCTGCAATTGTTAATCCAGGACTAAATGATATAAGTCAGAGTTCAGTTTCTTTGTTGTCCCACTCTTACCTATTGGGGTTCAAAAAAGGAACTGAATTTCGCTCTCTTGAATACGAAAAGTTTCTATGACAAAAAGAGCTTCCCGTAAATCCTCAGACCTTGAAGAGTGTCCCGTATAAGGATCTTCATAAAGAAGAATCTTATGTTTAGAGTCTGCAAACTTTTTCTGCATGGCTTCAGTCAAGAACCGAGCTTGGGCTTCCCCCACCCGGTCATCATTGCTGCCTGAAGAAATCAAAATTGGCTTCAAATCTATTTCTGCCAATTGATCCAGCTGAGCCAGTGGGCTTAGTCTTCGCATTTTTTCTCTAAATTCTGGTGAGTCTTGGATCGAGCCCTTTTGATTTCTTGGAATATCAAAATCATCTCCAGCCATTCGACCAAACAGTTCTCGGGATAAAAATTCATTCAGATCAGTCACTGGAACGGTAGAACTATAAGCATCAAACAAATTAAGCTTTGAAGCTCGAATCATCAATTGAGCCGTCAAAAGTCCACCAAAAGATCTTCCGGAAGCCATAATGGGCGCTTCAGGAAATAGCTCTTTTACGCTCCTTCCGCCAGCAATAACGTCGTCAATTCTTGCCGTTTCACTTTCTTTTCCTGCCAGCTGCCAGTCACGCCCTTTGAGTCCTCCACCTCTGGGACTTACAATGACAACGGCTCCTCCTAGGTCCAGCATATGCTGAAACTTTTTATTCCACTGGGGCTGTTGAACAGTGCCGATAAAGCCATAATAAAAATAATATACAAAACGAGGTTTTGCCTGATCAAGCCTTTGATACACTTTCATAGGTACTAGGGTTCCATCTAAGCTTTTCGCATTGATAAGTTTGTAGCTCACTTTGTGACTTGCAAAATCCACGGGCTTAGAAGCTGTCATTGATAAATCTAAAGATTTTTTGTTAAGCTTAAATGTCACGTGGGGAAGTAAGGTGTCATGATAAACGAAATAAAGATTTTCACTTTGATGAGTTCCTACCATGGGTGAAAAAGTTCCTGTTTTTGGAATCTTAAACTCATTAAAGTCAAAACGAGCCAGCAAAGCACCTTTAATATCCACCACAGTCAAAAAGTTCTCATGGGTTTCTGAATTCAAATACTGATTATAAAGTCTGTCATTAATAAGCTGTGAATTCAGTAGCACTGAACCCTTAATTTCTTTTACAACTTTTCGTTTTTGACCCGTTAAAGGATTTAAGGCCTCAATTTCAAAAAAGTTGGCAAACTCTGAGGTTCTGATTAACACCTCACCATTTCTTATGCCTAAAACTTTTCCTAATCTATCTCGCTTTGATATCACAAGTGTTTTCCATTTGTAATGGCCCACTTGAAATTCACCCAACGATGGATCAGCAGTGCCTATGGATCCCAAATGAAAGGACAATGGAATTTCCGCAGCCCCTTGAGTCCGCGAAGCCAAAAACATAGGCTTACCATCAGAAGCTACAAATGTTTCCATGGAATAAATTTCTCTGGCATCTTTGGCTGGTGGAACAAAAATGATGTTTTGCTTTAAAGTTACAAGATCTACTTTATAATTATTGGCATATAAAACACCAGCGTTGGCATCGGCCAATGATGGCCATCTTGTATAAAACACCGAAGCTGAGTCATGACTAAAACTAAAATCATTAAGTCTAACTTCAAAAGGGCCTGCTACTTTTTCACCGGAAGATAAATTATAAACCGACCAAAAGTTTTGATCATTTCCATTTCTAACAAGTGAAGCTGCCACTAAATTTCCATCAGGACTCACTTTAAACTCTGCCACCACAGACTTTTCTTTTGCATTATGAACAACAGATGAAACTAGTGTTTTTTCGGCTCCGTCAGCTGCTTTTAAGATTAGGCTACCACCTTTGGTTAACAACTCACCAAAGGCTGTTTCAACAACAGGTGCTGGGTTACTGGGACTTCTCGAAGCCAAGCGGTCTTGAAGCTTTTTTAACAATGATAAATTTCGACCCGCTTCATTAATTCCTAACGACTTTAAAGTCGCTTGATTTTGCTCGGCCACCCATTTTTTTGTGCTAGCTGAACTCGAATCTCTTAAAGCTTGCAGACCCAAAGTTTCCACTGCCGAATAAGAATCCATGGGAAATTTTTTGCTTTTCACAGTTTCTTTGCAAGTGGTGCTTGCCAGTGCAGTTCCAGCTAAAGCGATAAAGGCTATAAGAAATGGATTCAATTTCATAGGGTCCTCGAGTGTTGACTGTTAAGTTGCAACCTGAGGACCATTCATAATGAAATCAGTTTGGTTTCACACCCTTCAAGTGTCTAATCTTTTGATAGGGTTTCAAAAAAGGGCTGGATTTGAGTTGTGCAACCACCACTCCACTTAAGTATGGTCGTTGTTCCATCCTCATCAGAAAATTGAATAGGCTTTAATAAAATTAAATTCTCTATCCGAGAAGTTTCTGATTCTGCTAATTCTGTCACAAGATTTTCGTTATAATTAATGGTAAATCCATTTGTTGTATCTTGAATCAGAAATCTTTTATTACCCTTTACTCTCTCTAAGGTAGTGCTCAAAACACTACGATTTTCAGGCTGATTCAGCTCTGACTGATCTTGATCTGTTGTTTCAATAAGGGTGATGGTCATTGCCCCTTCAGTGAATTCTTGCCTGATTCCGTTAGCTTGATTTGTTGATCTTACAATCACATCTGAACTCATTTTCAATTTATCAGATGACCAAGTTTGGTTGCAATGATCCTGATAGGAGAAACAGGTGGATCTTTGAGTTTGCGAATCAGTGATTTGCCTTTTTACGTTATTTTCATAATAACTCACTTTTCTTACCACTTGATGTGAAGATCGTGAAAACATATAGTAGCTATCACCGTCGTTATCTTTAAGAAAATCTGTCCCCTCAAAAGAGCAGGTCTCAATTTCTTTTGTAACTTTCAAAGCAGGTTTTTGAATTTCAGGATTTTTTACATCTCCTGTGTTCCTATTTCCTGATGATCCTCCACTGCAAGCCGTGAGTATTAAAGTTGATACACTGAAAAGCATAAGTTTTTTCATTTGTTCCCCCAAATGTTTGTTTATGTTACTTTTTAATATTTTTACTTTTATTTTATTTTAATTCTTTAGCTCTTTTGGCCCCAAGTGCTCTTAAGAAATTAAAAGCCTCTTTGTTTTGGGGTCTGTCTTTCAAATGAAGTTCCACAACATCCAAAGCTGTTTGCGGCGGATGATCAAGACTTTGATCCTTCACTTGGTTTAAAGGTGCTCCAGCTTTAATCAGTTCTCCAAGAATTTCAATATCACCAATTCGTGCATGGCCGTGCAAAGCCGTTATCCCTGAAGGTGATATGTATTCTGCCCTTGCACCTTTAGATAAAAGCAACTTCACCATGGGAAGTGTTTTGGCATTCATTAATGGCCCATTCGTACCCCACTGATCAATGATCACTTCATTGGGATTAGCTTCTTGATTCAATAATTCTAAAGCAATTGGGAAATTCGCTAAATGAGCAGCGCAAGTCAGAGGATTCCAGCAACCCCAAAACCTTTGATTTTTTCTTGCTCCGCTTGCTAAAAATAAGCGGACAAATGCTAAATTTTCCTGATTAACAGCATGACCCAATGGACTGTCGATTTGATCAGCCCTATGCTGATTCGAAAAATTAGCATAATCAAGTTTTGCACCTAATTCGATTAATGTTTGAGCCGCTTCATATGCAGATGATCGAACTGTCGCCAACAGTGGTGTGGGCTGGTTCGGTGTTCCTGGTGGTGTTCGCTTCCAACCGCCTTGGTTAGGAATATAAATTCGCCCAGCAATTTCCATATCAGCACCTTTAGAAACCAGGTATCTGATGGAACTGACTCGGTTAAAAACTGCCGCTCGGTGCAAAGCGGTCTGCGAAAAATCATCGATGAAATTAATATCTGCACCAGATTTTAAAAGAATTTCTAAGCTTTTATTATTTCCAAGCATAGCCGCATAAGCCAAAGGATTTAACATCTCATAGGAGCGATAACTTGGGCCCGATCCGATATAAAGCACGTTATTAATTTTAAAACCCATGGCTAATGCTTTTTTAATTCCGCTACTGTCAGCTTTTTCTATACTTACTTTCATCAACAGCTCAGGTGTTTCTGCCACCTCTACATTCTGATTCCTTGGTGCATAACTTGTCGGAGCTAAACTTAATTGGATAATGGAAATGCGGTAGGCTTCATCATTACAATCAGGTGCTGCTGCCCGGCAGAGCTCATGAAAAATATGATGATCCATGTTTTTATTCGTCCGAAAGGCCTCTTCCCAGTCTTGAGTTTTAAGCTGCACAAGACCCGGCAATCCAAAGGCAATAAGACCTTCTTGGTGAGGAATGGGATGGCCAGTGACGATATCAATCAACTTTTCAACTGGCAGAATTCGAAGTCCACTGCCTGACAATAACTTTTTAAGTACAGAAATTTCAGTATTTTTAGGATAGGTGACTTCTAAGCGGTTTAATAATCCGTGGGCTTGAATGACAAATTCAGCCACGATGTCACTTCCACCACCACCATCCACACCTGTTCCACCGCGAAAGTATTTTCGCTGAAGTTCAAATTTTTGTTCATCTGTTAAAGGTTGTAACGGATAGTTTTTAATATCTAATTTAAGATCGAAAGGCTTATTAGGCTTCAAAGGTTTGGGTGAATTTATAGTCTGTGATTTTGTTGTTTTATTTTGAGACAATGACAAAACTGGTACCAATGCTGTCAAAAGCACGACACCTATTAATTGACTGAAGCGATTTAAACATTTCATTTTCATACTCCTTAATTCTATTTCAAGAACGTGGCCAAGATAACTCGGCGCAAAAACAGCTTCCAGATTTAAAATATCTATTATCAACTATAAAATTGGCAAATTTGTCATTTTTTATGATAAACTATTGAAATGAATGATAAAAAATCTATCTTCTTTTTTTCAAACTATCGCTCTTTTTTAAAAAACTATCTCAAAGAACTACCTAAATCCCATGGAGTTTTAAAGGCCTGGGCTGAACATCTCAAAGTTCACAGCACTCTGGTCAGTCAGGTGATGATTGGTAAGCGCGACTTCACCGAAGAGCAAGCTCTTGAGTTAACTGATTTCATCGGACTTGGTTCCTTAGAAAAAGATTATTTTCTAGAACTACTTCGCTTAGAAAGAGCAGGAACTCAAAATCTCAAAAAGTATTATCAAACTAAAATTAAAGACATAAGTACAAAAGCATTGAAACTATCAGAAAGAATCGAAGTCGAAAGAAAATTGACCGAGCAAGAAAGTGCCATATTTTATTCCTCCTGGATATATTCAGCCATTCGCTTGTGTTGCTCAATTGATGAAGGACTGACCATTGATGAAATTTCAGGTCTTCTTCAAGTGCCTAGGCCTCAAGTTCTAAGTGCGATTGAATTTCTTCGTGAAAGTGGCTTTGTAAAACAAAATGGAGCCCGCTTTGAAATTGGCACTCAGTACACCCATTTAGGAAAAGGCTCACCTTTTCTGAATCGACACCATGCCAACTGGAGAATTAAAGCTCTACAAAAATTGGATCATGTCACTGACCAAGAACTGATTTACACAGCCCCGTTTTCAGTTTCAGAAAAAGACTTTGCAGTCATCAGAGAACGAATGGTGAGTGTTATCCAAGAATTTTTGAAAACTGTTAAGGCCAGTCAAGGTGAAACAGTGGCTTGCTTTAATTTAGATTTATTTAAAGTGATTGTTAAATAGGATTACCGACCAGCCCCAGCTTCGATCCACAAGCGAATTGAATCCGCTTCCTCAAGGGTCACTGCAGGCACTCCACTTGAACGAGGGGGCATTCTTCGCCTAGCATCAGGCTGAATAACTTTGTAAAGTGGACTGTTAAATGGATCTCCCGGAATGACACTTATAAAAAAATCAGAGTTAAGAAGATCTTCATAGGTTTCTAATGGCACAAGCTCTGCTGATCCACCCGGTGAATGGCAGCTGATGCACTTAGGAATCAATACATTTTCTTGAATAGAAATAAAAGTGGGTTCAACTTTAGAAACTAGACTGCCGTCGGAAGCCGTCTCGAGATCCGGCAACACCACATCATCAAAAAATCGATAATTACATCCAGAAAACACCAACATGATTATAAAGAGGCTTAAAGCTTTTCTTTTCACTCATTTATAATATCCAAGCTTCTGTGTTTACAATAACTCAATTTTAGAATATTAAGTATTCCAATGAAGAATATTAATCAGAGTCCGTTCAGGAAAGAGTTTTTAAGTTTTTTTGTGACAGCAGAAAACGGAAGTATTCTGAAAGCCTCGCAAATATTAGGTCTTCAACAAGCAGGACTCTCTAAAATAATCATGAAACTCGAAGGCGAGCTCAATCAAAAATTATTCACGAGGTCTCAAAAAGGTGTCCAGCTGACAGCGAATGGTCAGGTCATTTTTGATTCTTTGAAAAATACCTTTCAATTTTGGCAACAAAACTATAACCAAAATAGTTTTGATCACTTGCAGATCATGAGATCCTTAAAAATTGGATCTCATCCTTCCATCTCTGCTTTGTATTTTGGATATTTTATGACTCCACTTTTGAATCAATACCCAGATATGGAAATAAAAACACATTTTTCCACATCTCTTGAGGTCACCCGCCTGGTGGCAGAACTTCAATTAGACATGGGCTTTGTCATAAATCCTGTAAAAAATGCGGATCTGATTGTTAAAATCTTACGTGACGATCATGTCCGAGTCTGGGCTGTAAAAAATCAAAAAAACAAGATCCTTTATTACAAATCCAGAAATGTTTAAGGGCCAAAGCTTAATAAAAAAACTAAAATCCTATCAGCTTGTTGCTATTCATGATTACGAAACCATTATAAGCCTCGTTAAAGCCGGCCAAGCCTGTGGATTACTTCCCAGTTCTTTGGCGGAAAAGAATGGTCTTTTGCCTCAGTCCGAAATTCTTATGTCAGTCAAGCTTGCCTTAATCTGGCATAAAGATCGTCAGCGAGTTTCTGCTTTCCGCGAATTAAGTCAGATCATTCTTAATTCATTTCGTGTGTGATTATTTTTTCTTCATCAAATTTTCAGTGTAAGCCAGCATGACAGAGCTTAAAAGAAACACCACATGTATAATCACTTGCCACATGACCTGATCATTGGACTTTTCTTTGATATTTATAAAAGCCTTCAATAAATGAATTCCTGAAATTCCCACCAGAGCTGTAGCAAGTTTAACTTTTAAAGTTCCTGCATCTACTTTATCCAGCCAATCGGGTTTGTCGGGGTGACCGTCTAAATTAATACGGCTAACAAAAGTGGCGTAACCTCCGATGATGACCATAATTAAAAGATTAGCCACCATGGTGATATCAACCAAGGTCAGAACACCAAGCATCAGTAGCTCTTCAGTGATTTCATTGACTGTGATGACTAAATGCCAAAGCTCAACGATAAATTTGTAAGCGTAAAGGACACCAGCTACGATAAGACCTAAGTATAGAGGAGCCTGAAACCAACGACTGGCAAAAATAACTTTTTCCATGACTGACTCAACTTTTTCATTGCTCATAAATGCACCTTCTAGCCTTTGACTATGAATTTAAAATTTATACTTCAAATTATTACGATTAAAAAAGTTTTTAAGCCAATTCAATTTGGCTTGCACCACTTTGTTTTGCACATGTACATCGGTTTCATAAATCACTCGCTTGTTACCATCCGTTAACACATAATTCATTGGGCGATCTGATTGTGATAAAACCCAAATCATGGCGGACTCGGCGAAGTCTTCCATCTCTGATGATGTCGAGTAACCCGTTAAAAATGGACTTTCATAAAGCTGTTGATAAGTTTGTGAAATTAAAGAGGGTGAAATGACTTTGCCATCACACCAATAGTAGCAAAGCCTCGACAACAACGGGTATTTGTCGACCCAAATTGGTGCTGGATAAGAAAACTGATAATCTTCTGGGGGCATATCAGTAAAGATTTGAGTTTCATCTCCCCAAGATAAAGTCGGAAAAGAATCAGCTGTATATTGGCAACGTGCTAAAAATTCTTGGCCTTCGATTGGATCACACGAATCAAATGAACGATTCACATCATTAAAGATATCAATCAAATGATTCATCTCATGAACAACAACTGCAAACAGCTTGGGTCTTGTAGAAGAGACAATCTCTTCAACAAAAGGTCCCTGAGGTGTGGGCTGTCGCTTGGGATCGTTTAAATCTGTGAGACCAAAATTGAGCTGCTCTTTCCAACTCATGGACTGGTTATTGTTATCTGCCTCTAACATTTCGATTTTAAGTCCCATCATGCCACCGCTATAATCACCATCAGGACCGATAATAACAGAGACGTAGCCAATACTATAAATTTTAGGATGAATTTGAATACGGTTCAGATGACAAAAAACTTTTTTATGAAAATCTGGTAGTTCTAAATAAACTAGATTTAAGGATTCTAACATCGCAGGTGTCACGTTTTTTGATGAGCACTTAGAATCAAAACCAAGTTGATCCGTTTCTGAAATACAGGTGATTTTTTGCAGATGCTGTTCACATGTGGAATAGGGGGTTTTTTCAAAACTAGAAAACTGATCAGAGTCGTTAGGTGAAAGATTTTCCACATAAACATCATGGGAAATTCTAAACTTTTGGCTTTTAGATGAATCTGAAACAGAGCATCCGGCTAACAAAGATGTGATGATGGCAAGAACAAGTGTTTTCATGGAAAAAGGCTCCCAATTCAGATGGGTGCTGTCAACGGCTTATTCTTACTTTTACCACGTTACCATTTCTGACATTGTGAGTAACAAAGGAAGTCGAAACTTAATCTTTGGACACAATTTTTCCATCAACCAGATGAATTTGTCTGGAGGCCATTTGTGCAAACAATGAATCATGGGTGACATAAATAATGGTGGTCGCCCGTTCTTTATTAATACGAAGAAATAAATTCATAACAAGCTGTCCGTTAGCAGAGTCTAAATTACCTGTTGGCTCATCAGCGAAAAGAAATTTTGGTTTCATAACAAGGGCACGTGCGATGGCGACTCGCTGTTGTTCACCCCCTGACAGCTGGCTTGGCAAACGATCTGCTTTGTCTAAAATACCAAATTCATTTAGTAGCTCATGAGCAAAAATTTTTCTATTTTTATCATAAGGGCATTTAAGTGTGGGCATCATGACGTTTTCAAGAGCTGTCAATTCCGGTAGTAAATGATGGAATTGAAATACAAATCCCATTTTTTGATTGCGGAACCTGTGTAATTCTTTTTGATCAATTTTTGAAATCGAAACATCATCCACTATGACTTCACCTGAACTCGGTTGATCGAGACTGCTTATAATATAAAGAAGCGTACTTTTCCCAGATCCTGATCTTCCAACAATAGACACCATCTCACCGTCTTGAATAGTGCCAGAAATATTTTTTAAAACATTCACTGGGGGTTCACCAAAACTTTTATTAATTTGTTTCATGATAATCGACATCAGGAATTTTCTCCCCGAATAATATCAATGGGTTCCATTTTTCCAGCTGATCTGGCAGGAAAAAAACTAGCGAAAGCAGAAGACATGAGTGCAAGGAAAAATGCTTTTACATAAATAAGTTGATCGTAGGAAACCATCATTCGATTTCCTCCTAGACCTCGATCCGCGGAGACCTCTATTGTGGACATACCGTAGGTAGCTAGCAAACCTAAAATAAGACCGACGGCTCCCCCGACAAACCCAAGCATCAATCCTTGGATTAAAAATAAATTGGTAATATCTTGGGGTTCAAATCCAATGGACCTTAGAATGGCAATTTCTCTTCGCTTATGAGTGACCGCAAGACTTAAGATATTATAAATTCCAAAACCAGCGACGATTAGAATGGAAATCGTCATAGCATTTCGCACAATATCTTGAGTTTTAAAAACAGACATAATGCCTTCATTGGCTTGATCCCAACTTTCGACTTTTTCTTGACCGATCATGTTGTAAGTCGAGGCAACTTCTGATGCCCAACGAACATCCGACAACCGAACAGCTATTTCAGAGATGCGGCTAGGAGTTTGATTGAGTCTTTGTACATCACTGAGACTTGCAAAAATTCGTGATTCATCTATGGCTTTAATGCCTAAACTAAAAATGGCTACAATTCGGAAGGGTTGCGGTGAACCTTTTCCCACGGTAAGTAAAATGGTTTCACCTGTGGAGGCTCCAGTTCTTTTAAGAAAAGCATCACCTACGATAATTCGATTGCCACTGGTTCCAATATCTGAGAATTGACCTTTGAGCATAGCTTTTTCAATATTAGCGACTCTTATTTGTTTTTCTGGGTCTATGCCAACAACTTGTATACCGATTGCAACATTTCCATAAGTGGCAATTCCCTGAGCCGATAGCTGAGGAGAAGCGGCAGAAACACGATCATCGGCTTCGAGCCTGTCTAGCCATGTCCGTGGCGAAAGAATATAAGCATTATCCTTTCGTCCTGATGGTGGCTTAAGCCATTTAACAAGTATCTGTTCAGAAAAAAAAGCAGTGTCCAAACTACGATCCGTTAACATTTCTTCTCGAGCTTTAATTTTTAAGTGAGAGTCATTGTTGACAAGTTGATCGATAATAAAAGTTTGAAAACCAAGCATCATACCCGATATAGCAATATAGGCTGCCGTTCCTAAAGTAATTCCAAACAAAGTCAGAAGTGTTTGCTTTTTTCGACTCATCAAATGGCGTATGGCTAAAAAAAGCATAGGTTAATCACTTTCTACTGATGAGCTCATCGGTCTCAACAATATTATCAGAAATCACCTCGGCCCACTCGCCATCGATCACACCCAATTTCACTGGGATTCGTTCTTTTTTTCCATCACGTATCCTAGTAACTTGTCCTGCTACAAGAGTTTTCATTGGAATTAAAAGAACATTTGTTTTTTTACCAACAAGTATTGCGGCATCAGCTGTCATGCCAGGTAGAACACCCTCAGGCCATTGTTCTAATTCAATGCGGATTATGAATTGATTGTCTCGTGGATAAATCGAATGCACGACACCATTGTACTTTTCACTCCTTAGGCTCTCAAAGGAAACCACGACAGATTGTCTATTTGTGATTCGCATGATGGACTGTTGCTCAAGACTTATTTCTAGATAAAGACTTTTGAGATTTGTAACAGTTATTGCAGACACAAGGGGTGAGACAAGTTCGCCCTCCTTGTAGTTAACGTTCGTAATAGTTCCCTCAATGGGTGATTTCATTCGAGTTTCATCAAATTGAACTAAGTATTGACCTGGTTTAACAAGATCACCTTCTTGAACAAAAAGTTTTTGAACGGTGAGCGCAACACCTATTCTAAGATGAAAGACCTTTGATGCAGTGACTGTTCCTAAACCGTAGATGCTTTCGACCACATCTCCTATTTTAGGTTTAAGATAAGCTTGATGAGATTGGAGTTGATTCCAAGCAACGAATGCTAAAGCTAAGAATAGAATTCCGATTACAAGTATCTTGGCCCAGTTTTTTTTATGTGAAATCATTTTTTACCACAAAGGCCTTTTTTGATGAGAGAAGTGTTTCAACTGAAACTAAGTGCAATATCAAACCCACGATTACATAGTTCCTATAGCATTTGATGGTTGCACTTGAGACAAAATGGCCAAAAAACCATCATTGATGTGACATTCTGTCCATTTGATTTAACGAGGCGTTGTGTTGTGGGAATTTTATTACGGGCAATATTTTGGAGGTGACGTCGGGTTATGAACAATTACGCGAGGTTATGTTACGCATACCATTGAAATGCCAATACTTAAAAACCTAAGCAGCCTTTAGCTTTTTAAGACCATCAGCAATCAATAACCGCATCAAGACCTGATAAGGAATACCCTTAGCTTCAGCGATTTCTTTAAGTTCTTTGAGCATCTCTTCTTCCAAAGCGATACTTGTAGGTTTACGTCGTGCCCCTTTGAGGCGACTCAAACCTGCAATGATTTCCTTAGTGTCAAACTCAATTCGATCATAAGTTTTTAATCGTTTTACTGATTTCTTCATATAAACCTCTCTCTCTTTTGCTGGCCTTTCGACCACTAATAGGACGGACTCGCCCATCTCTTAAAGTAAAAACCACAGACAACAGTTTCCCTGAATCCGTTGGACCCACTAGACAAAGTCGCTCTTCATCAACTACTGGTGTAATTTGACGCCCTAGTGGAACAGCCATTTTCATTTCAAACACAGCTTCAATTTCATCCAAACCAACATCATGCTTTTTTAAACTTTTCTGACTGTTGCCTGAATCCCACTCAAACTCGAATTTTTCAGTTTGCTGGTACCAATAAGCTAGCCATAAAATGAATTTAAACTGTGCCACATTCATTACACTATAGAACACTATACTAAATGTCAAGCGAACAATATTACTTGTGTCACCCAAGCTCGCCAGTCACATGGAGAACTGAAAATATGAATTCGTTTCTGAATGGAGCTATCCATTTGTGGAACAACTGGTAAAGAGAAGAAGTTAAGACTTGATCTGACACTTTCTATAAGTGGTTTCGATATCATCTGACAACTGGACATAATGGCCATTATCGCCATCAGAGTTCATCCTAATTTTTGTGAGTATATCTCCGTAAAAGTCTAGATCGCGATAAATCGGCAAATGACATGCGCTAGTATTCGGTTTACTGAGCTTGCGATTTACTTTCCAATTTAGCCAGAGCCTCATCGAGCCAAGTGGCCATTTCATTGCACGCAGAAGTTCTTCCAGGAAACACAACGGCTTCATTTCGTATGATTTGAGCAGCACTCTTTAACTCTTCCATAAGCTGTAAAGGTACAGTCGTTTCCTTTTCAAAAAACAACATAGCCGCCTGAACCGCATCACGAAATCTGTTGAAGTATGACGGCCCAATTAATCTGTGTTCCTGAATTGAAAAAACGGCGCGCATTGATTCAGATTGAACTCTTTCAATTGCAATGTTGGTGTCAAAGTCCATTTAAATTCCTTTTTCAAATTCTTAAGTTGAAATGCCAATCGGTCAACATCGTAAGTCTTTCGATGCAGCCTGGCGCTACAAAAAGGTTGAGATAAACTGACCTAGAATCTAATTGGTATGATCATACCTTTGCAGACCTGGTTTGTGTCGGATCGAATTGCCATTCGCGGCACTCGCAGCTGAGAAATAATCAAATTTAATGGCCAATATTTATTAGAGTCAATTTTTTCCAATGCCGGAGTTACTTCCGGCTTTGTCCAGTCGGTAAAGCTCAGGAAATCCCGATAGAGAAGCGAACATTAGGAAGTGGATTAAAAGAACGCTTGTTAAGGATTTCCCCAATTAAAGTTGCATTCCATTTCTCTAGCGGGTGGATAATCTGTGATCAAAGTACCTTTAATCGGATTAAGAAGCGTATTATTTTTGATCTCTTTCACAAAGCTGAGCTGAATATCACTTATAAAGAAAGAGTTTTGATAGTTAAGCTCAGTGATTAGTCTCGATCCGTGAGCTTTGGTTTTTACATTAAACAACCGACTCTTGGACTCTTTGTTCAATCTGAGGCCAACTGTGTGACCACTGATATGCCTAAAATCCATATTGGCAGGAAGTTCGAAAGTTAAATTGGTTCGAGAGCTATTTCTTGATTTGTAAGTACAGTAGATTTTCGTGATACGCCCGCAATATCCTTCTGGAAATTGGTAAAGACACAAATCGCTACCCGCATGGGCCGTGCCCGATAGAACAGCTGCGATAGTAAATAGATAGATTCCTAATTTTTTCATATTATGCCTCAGTTATGCTTTGTGCAGTTCACGATAATTTTTTGTCCGTTCAGACTATTTATAAGCTGTCCTTGCGGAACTCCCGGGTATAGGTACCATTTCTCCTGCATACTTTGTTCTCGACAATTTAGATACGGACTACGATTGCATAAGTTTTTTTTCACGCTTAAAGAATCGCCAGCGAAGAAAGAGTTTGTAATCGTTGCTGATAGATACGTGTAGGTTTGCGCGTTTCCAGTAGCAGGCTGCGTGCAAATCCATCTAAGTACAGGGCATCTTTCGGGCTCATCTCGGCAACTTCTTCCCTCAGCAAATGCACTCGAAAATGCTATTCCTATAACAGTTGATAAAATAATTTTCTTCATGACTAGTTCTCCTTTTTAAACGCAAAAGCCTGGCCAGCAGATACAAAGGCCCTTCGCATTGATTGCGGCACAAGCTTAAGTGCTGATTTATGAATTAGAATATAAGTGGATGGATCACTTGCAAGGTTACATTAACTTCGTACAAAACTGAACTTATGGATAAAAAGCTAAAATAAGCTTCGTTAATTATCGCTTTCTACAATTCACTACACGCTTGAGGCCGCCGCAAGCACTTACTAAGTCCCAATTTGAGTCTGAAATCTCCACTAGAGAGCGTGAGCAGTATGGATGTCGATCTAGAAGCTTAAGTATTCGCAGACCACTCTGTTTTTCAAGAAACTGAACAGGAATGTATTTCGCCTCATTACCTAAAGATTGAACCCAAACATGAAAACTAGCCCGTCCTTTGTGCATCCAATTATCTAAGGTAACAACTGTGCGATCTTGACAGGTCAATGAAATGATCGGAGTCATGCCGCCACCGCTGGCTCCAGGGCCTGCAAACGTCTGCACAGAGATAAGACAAACAGATAAAATTTTTAAAAAAGTCTTCATAAGATCCCCTAAATAAGAGTGCAAGCCAGCTCCAATGAGAGAGCAAGTTCCGCACCGGCTTTGAATTGAAAATGTATTTACTGCAAACTTTTTCAAATGACTAGATTCTTATTGTTAAAATATGACGACTTCCGTTACATTTTATTACGCATGAATAATTTACTGACATTTACCGATTATAAAGCTTTCTTACGCAAGCAAATGAATAGCACAGAAGAGACTTTAACTGACTTGGCCGCAGCTGCCGGTTGCCAGCGTTCCTATTTTTCAAGAGTTCTTAATTCAGAGATTCACCTTACCCCGGAGCATGCTTTTAATTTAGCCGAGCACTGGCGATTGCAAAACCCGCAAGATATATATTTTCTTACGTTAGTGGATTACTCTCGTGCTGGAACATCTGCTTTAAAAAAACATCTTCTGCAGAAGCTCAATCAAATTAAAAATGAACAGGAAAGTCTCGATCGGCTCGTGAATCGACCACGTGTTGAAAATACGATTGATCTCAATCTTTATTATTCAGCTTGGTACTGGAGCGCTATTCATATAGCTACAAGCATTCCTCATCTGCAAACGGAAGAGGCCTTAAGCCAAAAATTAGGTCTACCTCTAGCAGTCGTTAATAAATGCCTGACTGTCTTAAAAGATGCAGGTTACGTGAAGTCATCTGGAAAAAAATGGGTCTACGCAAATGGTGCGGCACACGCCCCAGCAGGATCGACTTTTGTGGTGAATCATCATAACAATTGGCGAAGCCGTGCTGTTCTTTCTTCTCAAGAAAATCATCAAGAGTCTGTGCATTTTACGGTTGTTCAATCAATCAGCGAAAGCTCTTATCAAAAGATGAGGCAAATGCTGCTATCCTTTATCCAGGAGACTGCGGCCATCGCGGGTCCGTCGAAAGAAGAAGAGCTTATTGTATTAAACTGCGATTTTTTTAAAGTGATTAGAAAGTAATGAATAGCGACTTTTGGATAATTTCTTCGGGCCCAGGTCCTTACCTTGAAAACTATCTTCGAATGTTCGTTAATATTTTTTAAGTCGATTTAAGCAGTTTCGGAGCTTCCAATTTAATGTCTTTGATCACCCTCATTTGAAGAGAGGTATAAAAAGCTTGCTGATAGTAACAAAGAAACACCGGGGTTTTCATTGAACGAAAATTCTTGCTAACGACCAATCCCTTTTTTTGATTCGCTATATGAAGTGGAATCACGGCTCGGCCCGCACCAAGGAGAACCCCATCTACAATTGAATAAATCTCATCGAAGTACGAACGCCGCCATGATTTAGGTAGCCGTTTTTGGTAATTTAAAAAATCGATTGTTGTTGAATCCTCTGAATCGTGGTCAAGGAATACATTTTCACGAAAAACACGATTTCTTGGTTCAACCATTACATTTTCTTCGAAGCCAAGTTCAACATTCTCCACGCCTTGTTTTTCGTAGGGCTTATTCAATAAAATAAAATCAGCCTCTCCGGTCTCGAGAAGTCGAGGAAGATCCCGAATTTCTTTGGTAAAGAACTCGACTTGAACCTCTGGATTTTCGTGAAGGATGGGAGTCACAGATGGAATTAATATCGAGCGAACGACGGTAGAGAATCCTCCCAGCCTAATTAGGCCACTAAGCGATTTGCTTCTTAGAGTTCCTATTTCACCTAAGAACTCACCCTCAAGCGAGTCTTTCATTTGACAATAGCGAAGTAGCTTTTGACCTAACTCTGTCAATCTAATACCAGAAGACTCCCGTATGAATAAAGTAGAGCCCAGCTCTTGCTCAAGATTCAAAATCCGCTGGGAAAGTGCAGACTGCGTAATATGAAGGGCTTTGGCGCCCGCCGAAAAACTTCGCGCTTTCGAAACCGCAACAAATGCATCAAGTTGAATTGAGGACAAACTCATAACTATTAATTATATCGATAGGTATATTAAATCAATCGATTTTACTTTAAATAGCGTGATTGTTATTTCTCTTTCTGCGGTTAATTAACTAAAAAACAAAGGAGAAATAACATGAATAAAATTTTTGGCTTTCTAGTCATTGCGCTAGCCCTGTCAAATCAAGCAATAGCAGGCATAGGCTCTACAGCAAAAACGACATGCACAGCCCTATATGGTGAAGGTTATAGCTGGTTAGTGGTTGAAATTTTAGATACGGAATACTGCTTGAGATGTGACCCGAGCCACCCACAGCATCGAATGAGTGCCAAAGTGTCTGTTCCATATGGTCCAAGAGGAAACTATATAACACAAAGCTACAATCATCTAAACACTCAACACTATCGACTGAGTCAGAGCTCATTTAAAAAAGTAGGGGTTCCTTCCGGCCCTAATTCCGATGGATGGGGTAACTGGTTCCCTGAAAGAATAACGATTTATAGCGGAACTATTCGACCACTTTACATTGATTTTAAGGGTGAATCTCTTGAACTAAAATGTAAATAGCTTGTATATAAAGTGATTACTGGATGGATAGTTATACTTTGACCAGCGAAAATATCCCTCTGAAATCTGAAATATAGATCTTCTAGTTCGAGAAAAGAAAAAACTTAGCGCCATAAAAAGCTCATCTATAAATAAATCATTGCGGGAAAATCGAATTCTGCAGTAGCGAACCCGAACAAAACCCAAGGTTTGCGGTGGGCTGCAGCGATTCGAAAGGCTCATAACTTCTGCCCTCGATCAAGTCAGAATAATTCTGAAACTCCAGACCTCGCCCCTCTCGGAAAGAAGTGCCATTCTCGGTGTTGCGCCCCGAGGATATAATTAAATTTAATGGCCAATATTTAATAGCGTCGTTTAAAATTAGATAAATTCTTTCCGCCAGATCCTAGTCAAGAAAGCCGAGATCATGCGATCAGCAAAGGACAAAAAACTAGAGGTTCAATACAATCTTTATTCTACAATATAGTGTGTTGAAATGTTTTTGAGTAATTCGAATTTAGAAACTACAGGGTCGCCATTATCACAGCTTCCGATAAATTGATTAGGAGCGCAGGAATCTTTTCCCCATGAATTTCTAAGAATGTAATCACATTGCTGCATTTTTTCATTCCATTGTCTCCCAGCAATAATCATCGCATGTTGTCCTCTCGGCGATCCCAAGATTTTTGAGTCAATTGAAATGAGTGCTGGTCCTGAATTTGATAAATTATTTTCAATATCTTTAAAAACAGAGTTTCGGGATTTAAGGGAAGAGCCTGAATAGGATTTAACTTTCATTGCGAGATTCTGTGGCAACTTAATTCGAGGTTTACAAGCTTCTTCAAAAAGATCTGTTAGGTAATTGTAGTAATTGGACTCGGAATATATCTTCAATGCTTTCGAAATATCGATTAACGGAAATAGGCTCTGAATTGATTCTTTTACTTCACTTAAGTTACACTTTTTATCTAGCTTTTGTTGTTCAATTTGATCTAGTCTTGCCTTCAATCTAACGACGTTAGAATCACTCTCATCAACACTTTGTTGATTGCAGACACCATCTGTTTTGGCAAATTCAAAAAGCCAATCTGGCATTCCGCCCGAAAACTCAGAGTCTTTCTTTTTTGTAACTCTTTTTACAATCCATCGGTCATCCGATGGAGAGTTTTTCTGAGAAGTTAATGCCAAATCAGGGGCTGAAACAGTTTTTCCGATTTTGAAGCTCAGAATTTCTGCCAATCCGTAGGCATAACACCATCCTAGTTCTTGCTGGTTACGAATCGACCCCATCTTACTCCTATGGTCAACTTTCTGACAGCTCGCCTTTTCATTTTTTATAGTTTTTAAATTCGATTGAGTCCACTTTTCGATGTTCTCTAGATCCGCATCTTTAAACCATTTATTTTTCAATTCTCGCAAGTCCTGAGTTATTTACTTATATCATGAATTTCGACTTGCTCTTGAATATCAGTTTCCAATTTACCCATTTTTATATAAGCATTTCTTTTTTCAAGGCGATTTAGGTTGGTTTCTGTCCCGATCACCTCTTCCGAAGGAACAGAGCAATTATTAAATTTATTTTTTAATAGCTCTATTGCTCGATCCGCGTTTCCATCATTCGATTTTTTTTTGATGTCCGAAAAAAGCTTGCGGGAAGTTTCAAGGTCTACCTTAGCGGAGACACACTCTACATAAGGACTTTTCCCCATTCCTGCGAATAAATACTCATCAAATAAATTCACTTGAGCAAATAGAGGTGTGGAGAAAAATATTATTAGATAGGACACGTTATAATGATAGTACGGATTGAATCATTATCCAACCCCTCTACCGAGTCTGGGTTCAACTATCGGCAAGTATCCAAGACTTTCATCAGTATAGAGGCCGCAGTTCAGCCAACATGGAGTTTGAACAAACCCAAGGATTGCGGTGCAGCTGGGCGATCTGAAGTGAATATACAAGCCGATCAACCGTACACGAAATAACTCCGCCCGCCAGACCTCGCCCGTCATTTCAATAAGTGCCATTATTTCAATATTTGTCAGGCTAATTAGAATTCCTCATCTGATTTTGTAAGATCAGATGAGGAATTCTACAGGTAAAGACACACAATTATCCTCCTTCAAAAATCATGCGACATCGGCAACAGCAACCCCCGCCCCCAATGCTTCGACTGCGACTCCTTCAAGAGTTGCAACTGCACCACTCGAACAGCGTGAACAAGCTTCGGCAGCACACCAACGGCAGCAGCTGAAAGAACGACGACAAGTGCCGCTTCGATTAATTTGTTGAGTCCCATAGGACCTCCTTTAAAATTTTAGAATGTTTTGTTTGTGATCGTTGCGTTTGCCACCACGATTGAAGAGCGAGACCTCGCGCGCACGTAGAGCGGCGAAGGCTTAAGTGTTGAAATTAGCAGTGAAAATAGCAAAAGAATGGCACTTCAAAGTTGCCACCTAGTTGCCACCAAAATGCCACCAAGAGTGGTTATTTGCGGTTATTTGGAG